>ERZ772883.277-NODE-277-length-58045-cov-45.332092_pt1 | contig 58045 bp, 54 predicted proteins | sample MGYA00580575_ERZ772883 | MGnify/ENA primary metagenome ERZ772883 (study PRJEB29015, sample SAMEA2737666) | human gut metagenome | biome: human gut; feature: human-associated habitat; material: faeces | place: China | collected 2012 ... | reverse complement strand
TAGAAAATGAAAGGATACCAAGAAAAATATGAAGAATGGTGTAACAACCCAATATTTGATGAAGAAACAAAAGCAGAATTAGAAAAGATGAAAGATAATGAAGCAGAAAAGGAAGATAGCTTTTATAAAGACCTAGAATTCGGTACAGCAGGCTTAAGAGGTGTTGTAGGAATTGGTACAAACAGAATGAACAAATATACAGTAGGAAAAGCATCTCAAGGATTAGCAAAGTATATTGTAAAAATGGGAGGACAAAAAAGAGGAGTTGCAATAGCATACGATTCTAGACATATGTCTACGGAATTTAGTGAACTTGCAGCACTAATTTTAAATGCAAATGGAATAAAAACATATATATTTGAATCTTTAAGACCAACGCCGGAATTATCATTTGCCGTAAGAAAATTAGGTTGTATATCAGGAATAGTAGTAACAGCAAGCCACAACCCACCAAAATACAATGGATATAAAGTATATTGGGAAGATGGAGCACAAATATCAGAACCAATAGATGGAGAAATAATTGCAGAAGTAAATAGTACAGATTTTGCAGATATTAAAAAAATATCAAAAGAAGAAGCAATTGAGAAAGGTCTATACAATGTAATAGGACCAGACTTTGATGATTTATATATAAATGAATTAAAGAAAAACACATTAAACCCAGAAGCAATAAAAGAAGCTGCAGATAGCTTAAAAATAGTATACACACCATTACATGGAACAGGTGGAAGATTAGCTAAAAATTTATTTAATGAATTAGGCTACAAAAATGTACATATAGTAAAAGAGCAAGAAGAACCAAATGGAGATTTCCCAACAGTTAGCTATCCAAACCCAGAAGATCCAAAAGCATTTGAATATGCCTTAAAACTTGCAAAAGAGGTTGATGCAGATATAGTTCTTGCAAATGACCCAGATGCAGATAGAATTGGTTTACAAGTAAAAGACCCAAAAACAGGAGAATACATAGTTTTTAATGGAAACATGATAGGTCTTACAATAGCAGAATACCTAATTTCTCAAAAAAGAGAAAAAGGAATAATGCCAGAAAATCCAGCACTTATAAAAACAATAGTATCTTCAAATATGACAGATAGAATTTGCGAATACTACGGAGTAGAGCTTTTCCTAGCATTAACAGGATTTAAAAATATTGCCGCAAGAATAAGACAATTCGAGAAAACAAACAGCAATAATTGCATAATGGGATTTGAAGAAAGCTATGGTTGCCTAATTGGAACACATGCAAGAGACAAAGACGGAATTATAGCAGTAATGATGCTTTGCGAAATTGCAGCATATTATAAATTACAAGGCTTAACATTATGGGATGCAATAGAGCAAATGTATGAAAGATATGGTTACTATAGAGAAGGACAAATTCCAGTTACTCTAGAAGGAGCTGATGGAGCAGCAAAAATCCAAGAAATGATGAAAACAATGAGAAATAACCCACCAGAAACAATTGGAAAATATAAAGTTTTAAAAATAATGGACTGCTCTGCAGGAACTGAAAAAGATATTCTTACAGGAGAAGAAGTAAAAATTGATTTACCAAAATCTAATGTACTTAGATATTCTCTAGAAAATGACTGTTGGTGTGCAGTAAGACCATCAGGAACAGAACCCAAAATTAAGTTCTACATGGGAGTTCGTGGAGATAGCCTAGAAGGTGCAGAAAAAGATTTAGCGGATTTAACTGAAGCTATGAGAGCATATACAAAATAAAAAACAAAGCTTAGAATTTTAAAAGTTCTAAGCTTTAATTTTTATTTTTCCCAACCTTTTATGTTGCTTCTTTTAATTGCTCCATAGATATTTGTTTTAACCATCGGAATATCTTTTTGTAATTCATGTATTAAATTTTTCATATCTTCTCTTTTAGAAACTCCGTCCATTGGGCAACACTTTGGCATTAACTCAATATTATTTTTCTTAACAAAAGTTTTTATTGATTTTTCAGGTGCATAAATTAATGGGCGAATTAAAGTAATTCCAGATCTATCCATATAGCTTTTTGGAGCAAATGTACCAATTGAACCACCATAAAGCAAATTTAGAAAAAATGTTTCTAGCACATCATCTTCATTGTGCCCCAAGGCAATTTTATTACAGCCTTCACGAATTGCAACACTGTTTAAAATCCCCCTTCTTAGGTTAGCACAAAGGGAACAAGGGTTTTTCTCTTTTCTAATATCAAAAACAATTTCTTTTATATGAGTTTTTTCTTCAACATATTGAACGCCAATTCTTTTACAAGTAGCTTGCAAAAATTCACTGTTAAAAAAATCAAAACCAGGGTTAACACTAATAGCAATTAAATCAAACTTTTTATCATAAAATCTTTGTAATGCTTTTAGCCCCATAAGAAGTGTAATAGAGTCTTTTCCGCCAGATAAACCAACAGCAATTTTATCTCCATCTTCAATCATAGAATAATCATCAATAGCTTTTCTAATATAACTAAGCATTCTCTGCATAAAGCCTCAATCCTCCTAATTAATTAATATACACTAATTTTTAGAAGTTGTAAATATTTTTTGAAAATTAAATAAAAAAAATACGAACAAAGTATTTAAAAATTCATGAAAATGTTATAAAATAGTAGCAGTTTTGAAAACAAATTAATATAGTAATTAAGGAGTTATTTTATGAATGATAAAAAAATATCTGTGGATAAAATAGTGGAAATATGCCAGGGAGAGGTTGTATCAAGAGGTATAGCTTCCACATGCAATGACTTTTGTTGTGATACTAGACTGTTAAAAAAAGGAGACACATTTCTTGCATTAAAGTGTGAGGCGGAAAATGCTATTAAATACATCGAAGATGCATTTGAAAAAGGAGCAATTGGGTGTATTTGTGAATGTGATGTGCCTGAAGATATAATAAATAAAAATAGTTATAAGTTTATTATTAAAGTGAAAGATAGTGTAGAAGCTATTCAAAAACTAGCAGAATATAAGAGAAGCTTATACAATATTCCTGTTATTGCAGTTACTGGAAGTGTAGGGAAAACTAGCACTAAGGAAATAATTGCAAGTGTAGTTGGAGAGGTTTTTAATGTTAAGAAAAACCAAGGAAATTACAATAACCATATTGGAGTACCTCTTACAATTTTAAGTTGGGACGAAAATACTGAATGTGCAGTTGTTGAGATGGGAATGAACCATTTTGGTGAAATTGAAGTTTTAACAAAGATTGCAAAACCAACTGTTGCAGTAATTACTAATGTTGGTACTGCACATATTGGAATCTTAGGCTCAAGAGAAAATATTTTAAAAGCCAAAATGGAAATCTTAGATGGCTTGCAAACAGGTGGCACAGTGGTTATTAATAATGATAATGATTTATTACATACATGCGATTTAAGTAACTACAACAAAGTAACATATGGCATAGAAAACGAAAGTGATTATATGGCTTTTGATATTAGAAGAGAAGAATCAAGTTCAGAATATAAAATTAAGATCGATGAAAAGGAATATAAAGTATTTGTACCATTAGCAGGAGACCACTTTATTTACAACAGTTTGTGCAGTATTGCAGTTGGCAAAGCTTTGAATATTGAAACAGAAAAGATAATTCAAGGCATTAAAAATTTTGAATTAACAGGAAAAAGAAATGAAATAATTGAAAAAAATGGATTAAAAATAATAAATGACTATTACAATGCAAGCTTAGACTCTATGAAGGCAAGCTTAGGAGTATTAAAAAACATTAATGCAACAAGAAAAATAGCAATATTAGGTGATATGCTAGAACTTGGTGAATATTCAGAAAAACTACATAGAGAAGTAGGTTCAGAAGCTGCTAAAGACGAAGTTGATGTTTTGTGCACAGTAGGAAGACTTGCAAAAGACATAGCAAAAGAGGCTATAACCCTAGGGACTAAAGAAGTTTACAGCTTTGATACAAATGAGGAATGTATTGAAAAATTAAAGCAAATTATAAACAAAGGAGACTGCATTTTATTAAAAGCATCTAATAGAATGCGTTTTGGAGATATATCAAATTTTTTACAAGGAGAGAATTTATGGGAAAGAAAAGATTAGGTGTAATATTTGGAGGAACTTCAACAGAACATGAGGTATCTATAGTATCTGGAACGTCAGTAATTAAAAACTTGAATAAAGAAAAATATGAGATTTATCCAATATACATAGATAAAGCAGGAGAATGGTTTGAGTTTGAACCAGACAATAAAACATATAAAGTTGGAGACGAAATAGTCGGAACAAAGAAAATTGAAAATATATGGAATTACTTAAAAACAATGGATATACTTTTCCCTGTACTACATGGCTTGCAAGGAGAAGATGGAACAATTCAAGGAATGTTTGAACTATTAAAAATACCATATGTAGGCACAAGAGTGCTAGGCTCTAGCGTTTGCATGGATAAAGTATATAGCAAAATAATATTTGAAAAAGCAAAACTTAATCAAGCAAAATATATTTATATAAGAAGATTTGAAGATAAATATATATATATTAATGAAGATTTTTCAGAAGAAGTTTTAGATATTCAGGAAACTGTAAATAAAATAATGGAAAAAATAGATTTTCCAATGTTTGTAAAACCTTCAAATTCAGGTTCATCAGTAGGAATAAGCAAGGCAAAAAATAAAGATGAATTAATTAACTCAATTATTGAGGCAAGTAAATTCGATAAAAAAATATTAATAGAAGAAAATATAAATGGTAGAGAAATCGAATGTGCAGTACTTGGAAATGAGGAAGTTAAAGCATCTGTTTTAGGCGAAATATTACCAGCAGAAGCATTTTATAGCTTTAGTGCAAAATACCAGAATAGTGATTCTAAAACAGTAGAAGCGCCAGATTTACCAGAAGAACTAACAAAAAAAGTTAGAGAACTTGCAGTAAAGGCATATAAAGCAGCTGATTGCCAAGGCTTATCTAGAGTAGATTTCTTTGTAAATGATAAGGAAAACAAAATCTATATAAATGAAATAAATACTTTGCCAGGTTTTACGGAAATTAGTATGTACCCTAAATTATGGGAAAAATCAGGTTTGACATATACAGAACTATTAGATAAGCTAATAGAATTAGCATATTAAAAAAGAGGGAAAATAAATGAAGTTAGAAGAAATAAAAGAAAATGTAAAATCAAGACTTTCAGAAAAACGCTTTTTCCATAGCGAGTGTGTTATGGAAAGAGCGATGGAATTAGCTAAAAAATTTGATTTTGATATTGAAACAGCTGCAAAGGTTGGAATTGCACATGATATAGCTAAAGAAATACCAAACGAAGAAAAAATAAAATATGTAGAAAAAAATGGAATTGCTATAGACGATATTGAAAAGGAAAATCCAAGCCTACTACATGCAAAAATAGGAGAAGATATTGTAATAAAAGAACTTGGCTTTACAAAAGAAATGGGACGAGCAATACGTGCTCACACAACTGGAATTCCAGAGATGACTCTAATTGATAAAATATTATTTATTGCAGATAGAACCAGCAAAGAAAGAGGCTTTGCAGATATAGATTACTTAAATAGCTTATTAGACGAAAGCATAGATAAAGCAGTATTATATATTATTGATAAAAAAATAATGTTACAAATAGAAAAGAAAGCTACAATGCATCCAGATAGTATTACTGCAAGAAATTGGATAATAAAAAACGGAAATATATAAAATAGTAAAAAAAAGAATAAAATAGTAAAAAATAGAAAAGAGGAGAAAAATGAGATTTATTCATATGGCAGATATGCATTTTGATAGTCCATTTCGCTTACTAGGTACACAAGAAAATTTTGGAAACCTAAGAAGAATAGAGCAAAGAAGTGCAATGAAAAAAATAATTGAAAAAATAAAAGAAGAAAATATACCATATCTTTTTATTGCAGGAGATTTATATGAAAATGAATATATAAGAAAAACAACGATTGAATATATAAATAATTTATTTAAAGAAATACCAAAAACAAAAATATTCATAGCACCAGGTAACCATGATCCATTATTAAAAAATTCATATTATAATAATTTTAATTGGAATGAAAATGTATATATATTTAATTCAGAAATTCAAAAATATGAATTCGAAGAATGTGATATTTATGGTTTTGGGTTTACAGATTTTTATTGCAATAATTCAAAAATAGAAGAAATAAAAATTGAAAATAAAAATAAATTAAATATATTAATTATGCATGGAGATTTAAATGCTAGCCAAAACCAAGAAATGCAATATAACCCAATAAATGAAAATAAATTAAAAAAACTAGGCTTTGATTATGTGGCATTAGGACATATACATAAAAGAGATATAAAAGAAAATATTGCATACCCTGGATCTTGTGTGTCTCTTGGCTTTGATGAACTTGGAGAACATGGGGTATTAAATGTTAATTTAGAAAAAGGAAAATTGGAAAATAATTTTGAAAAAATAGATGAAAAAGAATTTGCAGAAATTAATTTAGATATTTCTGAAATAAATTCAGAAGAAGAATTAATTGAAAAAATAAATACAATTAATTTAGATGAAAATAAATTCTATAAAATTATTTTAATTGGAAATAAAAAAATAGAAATAAATAAAAATAAAATAATTAAAATAATAAATAAAAAAAATATATTAAAAATAAAAGATTTATCAAAGATAGAATTAGATTTAAATAAAATAAAAGAAGAAAATAATTTAAAAAGCTTTTTTATTAAAGAAGTTCTAGAAATGCAAAAAGAAAATAATTATACAGATGAAGAAATAGAAAATGCTATACAAATTGGTTTGCAAGCAATTCAAAATTAGAGGTGATAATTTGAAAATAAATAATCTAAAAATAAATGGATTTGGAAAATTAGAAAATAAAGAAATAAATTTATCAGAAAATATTAATTTAATTTATGGAAAAAATGAGGCAGGAAAAACAACATTATTAAAATTTATTTCTGGAATGTTTTATGGGATTTCAAAAAATAAAAATAAAAAAGAAATTCCAGACTATGAAAAATATAAACCATGGAAGGCAGAAGAATATTCTGGAAAAATAGAATATATTTTAGACAATAAAGAAACATTTGAAGTGTTTAGAGATTTTAATAAAAAAAATCCAAAAATATATAAAAATTCAGAAGATATTTCTAATGAGTTTAATATAAATAAAACAAAGGGAAATGAATTTTTCTATGAACAAACAAATGTGGATGAACAAACTTTTTTATCAACAACATTAGTAGAACAAAAAAGTGTGGTTTTAGAGAGTGAAGAACAAAATGGACTGATACAAAAAATTGCCAATTTGTTGTCTACTGGCGAAGAAAATGTGTCATACAAAAAGACAATAACACAACTTAGCAAAAGACAGACAGAAGAGGTAGGAACCTTGAGAACCGTAGGAAAACCACTGAACATTCTAAACCAAAAAATTGACGAATTAACTAAAATTAAGAAAAACGAGGAAATAGATGAAGAACAAAAAAACGAATTGGAAAAAAGTCAAAAAACAACAAGAAATATGATTGAAGAAAAAACAAATAAATTAGAGTTAATAAAAAAAATAAATTCAAAAAAAATAGAAGAAAATATTCAAAAAGAAAAAATAAAAATAAATAATGATATATTAAATGATGAAAAAAACAAAATAAATAATTTAAAAAATAAAATAAATGAAAATAAAAAACAAAAAATCAAAAAAAATAAAATTAATTTCTTATATTTTTCTATATTTATTTTAATTGTTTTTAATTTATTATTATTTATTTTTAAATTAAATAAAATAATAAAAATATTTTCAGGAATTATTTCTATTTTAATTATAATTTATTTAATAATTAAAAAAATAAAAATAAATAAATTAAATTCAGAAAAAATTTTAGAAAATAATAAGCATTTGTTAGAAATAAAATCAATAGAAGAAAATATAGAAAAAATTGAAAATAATATTAATAAATTTAATAAAGAAAATTCAGAAAAAAATAAATATTTCAATTCACAAATAAAATCAGAATTCAATAATAAAATTGAAGAAAATGAAATTGACTATTTATTAAATGAAAATAAAAAAGAATTAGATAATATTCAAGAAAATATAGAAAAAGAAATTTCTTCATTAAAATTTAAACAACATACAAATGAATTTGACTACAATAATATAATTAAGAAATTGGAAGAAAAGGCAAGAATTGAGGAAGAATTACAAAATTCTTTAGAAGAAAAAGATGAACTATTAAAATTAGAAAAAGAGATAACTATTGCTAAAATTGCAATTGAAAGAGCATATGAAAAAATGAAAAATGAAATAACACCAAAATTCACAAAAAATCTTTCAAATATTGTAGATAAAATTTCGAATGGAAAATATAATAAAATTAAATTTGTTGATGGAGAAGGATTGATTGTTGAATTAGAAAACGGCGAATATGTAAATGCAAACAAATTAAGTATTGGAACGATAGACGAATTGTATTTATCACTTAGACTATCTGCAATAGAAGAAATTACTAGAGAAAAAATGCCAATAATATTAGACGAAGCTTTTGCTTACTTTGATAATCAAAGGTTAGAGAATATTCTTGAATTTATAAATAATAATTTAACAGAAAATCAGGTAATTATTTTTACATGTTCAAACAGAGAAAAAGATATTTTAAATAAAAAAAATATTAAATATAATTATATTGAAATATAATTTACATAAAATAATGCCAAATGTTGACAAAGTGCCTTGTTTTATAGTATAATTTATATGTAATTATACATAGGACAAGTAGCATAAAAAATTATAAGAGAGGTGCTATTTAAATGGAAAATTTTGAAGGAAAGCATTTTAGTATTACAGATCCACAAAATGTTAGAACAGTAGTATACGAAGTTAGTAAAACAGAAAAGGAATTTGAAAAGAATTCTCCAAAGTTTACAATTCAAAGATTAGACAGTACAGAAGAATATGTTGGAGAAAAAATCAGAAAAACTTTTTACATAGATAAACCAAAACCAGAGGGAAATAGATTAGCTATATTTTCATTTGGTAAAGATAAAGTTGTTATTAATAATGGTGTATTAGATGGAGACAAAGTTATCATTGAAAAAGCTCCACTTCCATTTAACTTTAAAAAATACTATGAAGACCAAGACACAGAGGTTAAAGATTTCACATATACACCTAATTTAAAAAGACCTATAACAATAATAGACTTAGACACCGTAGAAGAAGTTAAACCAGTTTTATACTTTGACGAAACAACAAATGAAGTTAAAGGAAAATGTAAATTAAAAGCACATAAGAATTATTTCGCTTTTGAAATAAGACAAGGCGATGATGATGATTATATCTTAGTGGGTGGTAGCCCAGTATTTAAAAAGTAAGGAGGTAGTTGATAATGGGAATTGAAGAATTTGATCCTATTTCTCAACCAAAAAGATTAAAAAGTGCTGCAAAACTTAGAGCATTACCAGAAAACAAAAAGCTTGTTTTAGATGCAGTTACAACTGAAAAGGTAAAAGAAGTAGAAGAAGTTGAAAAATAAAAACCAAAGAATAGGTGATAAGAAATGGGAAATAAAATAAGTTATGCACTAAAAAAATGCAAATCTGTTTTCATAATTGCTATAATACTATGGGTTGTACTATCCATAGTATTAATTGCGCCTGTAAGTATTAGCTGGGTTGAGGCAGTTGAAAAAGGAAATGGTAGTTTTATTGAAACCCTAATGAATAGTAATATAGGTGATATAGGACGGAAATTTAGGAAAGGCATTTTCAGAAGAATATATTGGTAATTACCTAAAATGTGAGCTATGGATTGGAATATTAATACTAGGTTTTGCGATAGTTGGATTAATAAAAACAATGCCAAAACATGATTATGCAGATATAGAACATGGTTCAAGTGATTGGGCAAATGGTGAAGAATATTCTGTACTTAGCAAGAATAAGGGAATATTACTTGCAGAAAAACATTATTTGCCAGTAGATAAAAGAGGAAACGTTAACGTATTAGTTGTTGGACGGTTCTGGTTCTGGTAAATCTGCATCATATGTTATTCCAAATGCATATCAACTTTTAGGTTCATATGTATTTACAGATCCAAAAGGTGAACTATATGATAAAACAGCAGGATATTTAAGAGAACAAGGTTATGACATTAAAATACTAAACCTAGTAAATCCTAAAAATAGTGATGGATATAATCCATTAATGCACATTGAAAGCGAAATTGATGTTGACGTTATTGCAAATACAATAGTAAAGGGACAAAAAGTTGAAGGCGGCTCATCAGATCCATATTGGGATGACATGGCTGAAATGCTTTTAAAAGCATTAATATATTATTTGCTAGCAACAAGACCAGAAGAAGAACAAAACTTAGCAAGTTGTGCAGAACTAGTAAGGGCTGCTAATAGTAATGGTGGTGGAAACCTACTTACAGAACTTATGAACCAATTGCCATATGACCACCCAGCAAGAATGAATTATAAATCTATAGAAATTGCACCAGAAAAAACATATGGATCAATTCTAAGTACATTGCAATCAAAATTAGGTAAGTTCGATTCAAAGGAAATTGCAGAACTTACATCAACAAATACAATAAACTTTGAAGATATAGGTAGAAGAAAAACTGCGGTATATGTAATATCATCAGATACACATGCAGCATATGATTTCTTGCTTACAATATTCTTCTCACAGATGATACAAAGATTATATGATTTTGCTGATAAGAGTGGAGGAGCTTTGCCACAACCAACATATTTTATATTAGACGAGTTTGCTAACATTGGTAAAATACCAGATTTTGATAAAAAGATATCAACATCAAGAAGTAGAAAAATATCATTTAGTGTTATATTACAGAACTTAGACCAATTAGAGGCAGTATATGAAAAATCGCATGAAACAATTATTGGTAACTGTGATACAACAATATTTTTAGGAAGTAACTCACAAAAAACAGTTGAATACTTCTCTAAAGAGCTTGGAGAAAAAACAATTGCTCATGAGAGCTGGTCTGTAAATAAAGATAAAAACATGTGGAGACAGGGATATAACAAGTCAGACCAAATTATGGCAAGAGCATTAATGACACCAGATGAATTAAGAAGACTAGACAATGACTTATGTATTATCCTAGAAAAAGGAATAAAACCAATTAAAGCACCTAAATACTATTACTTCAAATATAATACAGAAAAATTGGTACAAAAATATGCATGTAGCCATAATTCAGTTCCACCAATTGATAGAGGAAATTGGAGAAAATATAATCCGTATAACCCATATGTAGAAGAAAAAGTAGATGAAAAAGAAGTTGATACAAAAATAGAATCATTAGATGATTTATTTGAAGAAACACCTGCAAATAAGCCAAAAGAGCCAATTCCGGCTCCTGCTAATACACCTAATGAAACATTAGATAATTTATTTGAAGGAGTAGAAGAACCAAAACAAGAGACACCAACAGAAGCTCCAAAACAAGAGGATAAATCAAATGATACATATGATTTACAAAAGGAGTTAGAAGCAAAATTTGATGAATTATTTGGAGCATTTGATGATAATGAATAAAATAAAAGGAACGGTTTAAACCGTTCCTTTATTCATATAGTCTATGTAGGTATTTCAATATAGAATGTTGTTCCTTTATTTTTCTTAGTTTCAAAACGTATATTACCATTGAAATGAGCTTTAATATTAGAGTAAGACATGAATAAACCAAGTCCAGTTCCGTTCTTTCCTTTAGTTGTAGCCATTTCCTTAAATAGTTTAGCCTTTACTGAATCTGGAATTCCTCCTGCAAAATCTTGAATTTTAATTACAAGTAAATTATTTTCTTTGTAAATATCCAATACAATTTTTTCACCAGCTTTACCATCATAAGCTTGAATTGCATTTGAAATGATGTTATTTAATACTTGTACTAAACTATTAATATTTCCTTTAACAACAGTATCAGCAGGTAGTTCTAAGGTTTCTTGCAATTCAACAAGAGCATGACTAAGTTCATGTTTCATTAAAATATTTACTTGTCTAATTAAATCATCAAGAGTAAAGCTTGTAAATGAAGCATTATCAGAAAATGCAACAGCTTGTCCTTTAACAGTTGTAATTACATCAGACATATAAGAAAGATGTGTTTGAATTTTTTTTATCCATTCTTCCATATCATTTGCAATATCTTTGTGGTCTTCAATAGTAACTTCTGGGTCTCCAATAGATTCTCTATATTCATTTACCAAATCAAGTATTCCTTCAGCTGCACCAGATATAGACATTATAGGAGTTTTTAAGTTGTGAGCTATTCCTCCAATCATTTGACCAAGAGTTGCCAAACGTTCTCTTTCTATCAAGATTTCTTGGTTGTTTTTTATAGTTTGTAAATCGTGTTTGTGTTGTGTAACATCTTTGAAAAGAAGAAGTGTTCCAAGGAAGTTATTACCTTCTGTTATTCTATTTATTTCAATATGAAAATATTTATCAAGTGATTCAAAAAACTCATCAATAATGATAGTAGAATCATCAGATTTTGTTTTTTGAATTGCATGTTCAACCTTCTTTTTTACTGATGTTGGAACATTTTTTGAAAAACGATCAATTTCAAATAAACTTTTCCCCATAATTTCATCTGCAGATAATTTAAAGGTTTTTAATAAAGGCTCATTAAAATCTATAACGTTTATATCGCTGTTTATTACAATATATGAATCTGAAATTCTATTTACTATTTTCTTAAGTGCAATAGGTGTAATTTTTAAAAATCCAAATTTGAAAATAGATAAGGCAAAGCAAAGTACAGTAATAGAAAAGCACATAGGAGTAATATAGATAGATAGATTAAATATACCAACAACTCCAAGTAAATTTACTACAATAGGAACTAGTGCACCAATAAATATAAATAGTGATTGCCAAAAATAATATTTAATGTTTTTAATACTGTAAATTGCTAAATAAATTAAGGCAATTCCAAAAAGAGAATATGTATAAAGGCTAGTTATATAAAACAACGGTCCATAAACTCCTTCTGAAAGGAATATTGAGTATTTAATATAAAATAAATGATGAAAGTCATTTGTCCATAAACCTATTAAGCATAAAATAGGTATAATGGAAAGTGAAAGGGCTAATTTCTTTGTGTTTACTCCAGATGCGGGTTTTGTAAATTTTAAACTCATAATCAAAAAAGCAACTGGTAAAAAGCATGTTCCAATATATACAAAATAATCAAAATATATTGGAGAAATATTTAAAGGTTTACTAAGTAATATCTGTGAAATCAAACCAGAAGTACAGATTAGCAAACAAAATAAAGTAAAAACAAATGATTTTTTTAAATTTGTTTGTCTTGTTTGCTTCTTCATAAAGATAAGTAATGCTAATATTAATAAGGCAGATATTACAAGACCAGATAATATTTGAACACTTGCAAGCATAATTTTAAACCTCCTAAAATTTAATATAACCTATGGTTTTTAAATAAACCACGTATTTACTCAAGTACTTTTCATTGATTTTTGGCCATCTAAATAGAATACGCCTTAAGTAATTATTTGTAAAAGAATTTGAAAGTACTATATTAGACACATATTTTATATGTTTATCTCTTGAAAAATCATTAATAATACCGGAAATTATATGTTTAGTTTCAGGGTTATTAGATAATTCTTCAACTTTTTGAGAGAACAATTTATCATCTATAAAATCTAATTTAACATGAAGTGTATTAAACACTTTAACCAACTGCTCAAAAGTAATGTAATTTTGATTAAATACATGGAAAATAGTAAATGGGTTTTGATAAATTGTTAAATTTACTATTGCTAATGCACATACATCAACTGGCGAAAATTCAATAGGGTAATTTCTTAAACTTTCTGGAACATAGCCAATTTGTATGAAAGAATGAATTCTATTTAAAAATGCATTCTCAGATACGTTTATTTGGAAAGCTCCATCAGAGTATCTATTTGTAATATTACCAAGACGAATAATTTTTGCATTTAAATTATTTTTTATAATGTTTTCTAAAATTAATCTCTCAGCAAGGAATTTTGTTTTTATATATATGTTTGATAAATCTTGATTAATGTATAAATTCTTTTCAGTAAAAGAAACTACTTCACTTGGCTGAACCTCAAGCTTTTTATCAAATATATTTCCTGAAACGCTAAGGGTTGATAGATGCATCAACTTACAATTGAATTTCAAGCAGAAGTTAATCAGATTCTGTGTTCCTACTATATTTGTATCATTAAACACGCTAGAATTTCCGTAGTGTTTAACGACTGCAGCTGAATTTATAACGCAGTCTATACTTTGACCAAGTTCCTCATAATACAAATCATTAAGTCCAAGTTTTGCATCTGTAACGTCACCTTCAACAGCAAAGATTCTCTTGAAGATTAGTTTATCATATTTATTACCAAAGTAAAATTTTAAAATATCAAGCAATCTTGTTTGTGGGTCGTTATTGTTTTTAGCACGTACTAAACAGTAAATATTACTTTTAGTATGTTTAAGTAAACTATCTAAAATATGGCTTCCCATGTAGCCAGTAGCACCAGTAAGAAGAATATTTTTTACTTTATCTTTCTTCATTTTAGCTTTGTTTGGATTTACATTTTTCTCAATTAATTCATCAATTGATGAATAATCATAAACTTCCTCTGGCTCAGGTTGTGCTTCATCAGTTGATTTTGATGTGTTTTCAGCTAGTAATTTAATTGTTGGGTAATTAAATATATCTTTATAAGATATATCTAAACCTTTATTAAATGCCTCAATTTGAAGCTTAATTGCAGATAATGAATCTCCACCAATTTCGAAGAAATTATCAGTAATGCTTATTTTTGAAATTCCAAGAACAGTTTCAAAAATTTCTGCTAACTGTTTTTGATATTCTGTCTTAGGTGGTTCGTATGTGGTTTCAGTATTTATTTTTATTTTTGCAAGAGCTTTTCTATCTACTTTTCCATTTGCAGTTAGCTTGAATTTTTCAACAGGTACAAAGAAATTTGGTATAAAGTAAGTAGGAAGCTTTCTTTGCATAAATGCCTTTAAATCAGCAATGTTTACAGGCTTTTCAGATGAAAAATATGCTATAATTTTTTGATTATTATCAATTGTAACAACACATTTTTCAACATTTGGATATCTATAAATACAGCTTTCAATTTCGCCAAGTTCTATTCTGTGACCATTAATTTTAACTTGGTTATCTTTTCTTCCAATAAAGCTAATAGTACCATCGTCATTCCATTTCGCAAGGTCGCCAGTTTTATAGGCAATTTTAGAAGAAAGTTCATCAGGTAATTTAATAAAGCTTTTTTCTGTAAGTTCTTTATTATTTAAGTAACCTTTTCCAACCCCATCTCCAGTAATATAAAGTTCTCCAGGTGTATATATTGGCATAGGCTTTAAATATTTATCTAAAATAAATAACCTTAAATTGCCTAAAGGTTTTCCAATAGGTATAACTCTGTAATTCTTTATAGTAGACTCATCTAGAACATTTGCAGTTGCACAAATTGTGGTTTCTGTAGGACCATAGGCATTTATTATTTTCATATTTTTGTTGAATTTATAATATTTTTTCATTGTAGCACTACCAATAGGTTCAACTCCAATTAATATCTTTTTAATTGGAACAAAACTATAAGTTGATAAAATAGCATAAACTTCTTCCAAAATATTTGGTGGAATATATAATAATGTAATATTGTTCCTTACAATGCTTCTGCAGTATTTGAATATATCATTAATAGTGTTTTCTTCATATAAATAAAGTGTTGCACCGTTTAGAAGAGTTGTAAAATACTCGAAAATACTAACATCAAAAGCCATATTTGTAGAAGCTAAGCAATTATCACTGGCATCTACGCCATCAAAATAATTTGTGAAATTAGCAACAAAATTATGAAGGTTTTGGTTAGTAACTTTAACTCCTTTAGGGTTTCCAGTTGAACCTGAAGTGTAAATTATATAAAGTACATCATTTGAAGAAATTTGAACTTCAGGATTTTTAATAGAGTTACTTGAATATTTGAAATCATCTAAAAATATTTTTTCAAATTTATCATTGCTAATTAAATTATTTGTTTTAGTTGTAATAAATAATTTTGCATTACAATTTTCAAGAATATACTCAATTCTTTCTGTAGGATATTCTATTGAAATAGGTAGATAAATTGCTCCACATTTGATAATTGCAAGCATTGAGACAATAAGGTCAGTTGAACGGTTCATTAAAACTGGCACAATATCGCCCTTTTTTATATCATGCTTCATTAGGTAATGTGATAAAGAATTTGCTTTCTCATTTAATTCTTTGTAAGATAGAGCATCATTATCAAACACAACAGCAATATCATTTGGTGCTTTTTGAGCTTGTGCTTCAAAAACTTCTTTTATATTTTGAGTTGTATCATATTCAAGCTTTTGGTTATTAAAATCATTTAAAATTCTATTTTTCTCATCAGGTGTAATAATATCTAAATCTTTCACTAAAATATCAGCATTTTCAAAGACTTGTTCAATCATAAATAATATTCTCTTATGAATGTTTTCAATATCTTGATCTGAATATTTTACTATTTGGTAATCATAAGCGATATTCATGTTTCCAGTATCATTCATATCGTAAATATGAATATCTAGGCTATCAGATGTAAAATTATTTGGTATCCAATTTATATCATATGGTGTTTCAGAGCTTTGGGCTGTACTTCTAATATTTTGATAAGATATTAAAGTATTATACAAATTTGGAATAGTACTATCAATATGCCTTAAATCTTCAAGTAAAGATAAATAAGGATATTTTTGATGTTTAAATATGCTAAAAAAATTTGATGAAATATTGCTTGCAAGCCCAGAAAATGATATGTCATTTCCTATATTAACTTTTAAAGGGACAGTACTAATAAACATACCAGAAGTATGCTTTTCTTTAACGTTTCCACGATTTAAAATAGGCGAACCAATAACAAATTCATCTAAATTTGAGGTTCTTCCAATATAAATTGAGAAAATGGCCATAAAAAAGTTAAATGCAGAAAATTTATTGGTTTTACAAAAATCATTTATTTTTTGTATTAAATCATTTGGTAGAATAAATTGTTTCCTTATGGATTTACCAGCAATGTTATTTTTTGTGAAATAGCCAATACTTGGAATTGAAGCAATTTCTGGTACTGTTTGAAACATTTCATTCCAAAATAATTTATCTTTATTATATTTATCACTTTGCAAATATTTCTCTTCAGAAGTAATATAATCTATATAAGAAGGGTAGGTAATATCGTCAATAGGCTCCTTTTTCACTAGACGAGTATAAATCTTAATGATTTCAGAGGCACCAAGACCAGCACTCCAAGCGTCAGAAATTAAATGGTGCATATTAATTATAAATCCACCATGATTATCTGGAAACTTAACTAGTTTAAAATTAAAAAGAAATGAATTTAAAACATCAAAAGCAGTTGAAACAATAGTTTTTTCAACGTTTCTAAGTTCATCATCTGATAAAACATCTATAATTTCAACATCAAACTTTGTATATGTTTCAACATACTGTTTGACCTGATTTTTTTCAATGAAAAATTTAAGCCTAAAACTATCGCTTTTAGAGACGAAAATATTAATGGCTTCAGCTAACAGTGAAAAATTAACTTTTTCAGGAATAATTACAGAACCAGTGATATTTTCGATAGGTGTTCCTTTAAAAAATTCTTCTGTATACCAAATTGACTTTTGCGGATTTGTTAAATCATACATGTTCTTTTGCATAATTACCACCTTTACGACATTTTTTTCCAAATATTAGTATATCATTAAACATAAAATAAATCAATAAATGGAGTTTAATTTTCATACAAAAAGGAAAGAATATTCAAAGGAGGAAATATATGTATAGATATGAAAAGAAGGAAAGTAAATTCAAATATATTATGTGTACAGTTTTACTTATGATAATAGCATCTGTAAGTACACTTTTTTTGTATAAAATGTATTTAAATATAAATGTTGAAAATAATCAAATTCCAAGTGGAAGTGAGAATACAGCCATAAGACTTGCTGCAAATCAAGAAGAAACAAAAGAAGATATAACAGATATATTAGAGAAAATTACAAAGTGTGTTGTAGGAATTTCTAAAATAAAAAATAAAGGGGATAGTATTTTTGAGACAAATGCAACAGAAGATTTAAAGCTTGGAACAGGTGCAATTATTTCAGAAAATGGATATATAATTACAAATTGGCATTTAGCAGGAAATAAATATAGTTCATGCTATGTTACAATGGAAGATGGAACAATTTACAATGGCAATACTGTTTGGGCAGATAGTGACTTAGATTTAGCAGTAGTAAAAATTAGTGCAAACAATTTAAAATATTTGCAACTAGGAGATTCAGATAATATAAAAATTGGTGAAACTGTTTATGCAATAGGAAACCCAATTGGTATAGAATTTCAAAGAACCGTTACAAAAGGAATAATTAGTGGATTAAATAGAACAATAAAAATCGAGGAAAATAAAAATTCAAGCTATATGGAAGGCTTAATTCAAACAGATGCAAGTATAAACCAAGGAAACAGTGGAGGACCGTTAATAAACGAACGAGGAGAGGTAATAGGAATAAACTCAGTAAAAATTGAAACAGCAGAAGGAATAGGATTTGCAATACCAATTAATATTATTAAACCAGTTGTAGAAAGCCTAACAAATGCTGAAGCATTTGAAGAAGCCTATTTAGGAATATTTGCATATGATAAAGAGGTTATTAAATATTTAAATAATGATGTTACTTTTAATGAAGGAATATATGTCGTAAAAATCGCAAAAGACGGACCAGCTGCAAAAACAAACTTAAAAACAGGAGATGTTATAACTAAAATTGATGGAAATAGTATTAATAGAATGAGTGAACTTAGAACCTATATTTATAGAAAAAAGCCAGGAGAAAAGGTGACTTTAACAATAAGTAGAAATAATAAAGAACTTCCAATAGAAGTAACGTTAAGCAAAAAGTAGACAAAATTCGACATAATGTGTTATAATAAATATATCTTGATGTATATTTCCCTTTTTGCATTTTAAGATTTCATCAAGAAAAAAATTTTTGGAGGGAACATTACATGAAATTAGCAGACCAGCTTTATGAAATCTCGGTGAAGAAATCTGAGGAGCTCATTAAGGCTTTTGAAGAAGCTATTATGGGCAACGTAGAGGAAAAGCTTTTGCGTGACTGTTTACGCACGGCAACAGTTTCAAATAGAACCTATATAAGTTTGGGTAGAAACTGCCTGCCACCTCTTTCTCTCGAAAAAGAAGGTTTCTTCCTGAGACAAGATGGACCAGGTTTCATCTACTGCTGGCACTAAAATCAAAAAGCCCCTACCTGTTTGGTGGGGGCTTACTTTTATAAAACAGAAGCTATAACGAGAATTCCAATATTGTTATTATATATTTCGTCAAATTGAGAAATAGGGAGAGGGTTTTCTCCAATGCCAGCTTCTATGGTATATCCAGGCTTTCTATATTGCTGTAAAAACCAATCTTTATATCCTGCAAAGCTTGAATTATATGGAACATCAGCTAATGTATAACCACTTAAACTTGCAAAAATATTCCCAATTTCTTCTGCATCTTCTGGTGCGTAATTTTGAAACTGCCAATAAATTTCTTTTCCTTGAGTATGATAAGCTAAAATCAAACTAAAATTATTTTCCAAAGTGAAATTATATAAAGCCAAAGCTTCTGGTTCAGTTAAAGGACCAAAACCCACAAAATCACGAGGAGCAGGAGATGTAAAACCTTGTGAAAACTTAATTCTACGAGCTTCTTCCCAACCGTGCAGGAAATTGCAGGTTTAAATCCACACCATTAATATTTGCTTTCCAACCATTAGGAAAAGTAATACTAGGGTAATTTTGAGATATACTTTGAGCCCTTGAGTATGTAGTACTTCCGAACAGGATAAGCGCCATTTACTAAATTTATACCATCAGGGTTGCACATTGGCACAATGTAAATTGAAGAATTATTAAAAATGGTTCTTGCATTTATTCCAAAGATTTCATCATTTCCGCACATAAGCAATGCAAAAATCTTCAATAAATTTCATAAGAATATTAGTGGTAATAGATTCATTGGCATGAATAGAAGCGGAATAGAAAACATGTTTTGAACCACGGCCAAGTCTAACATAAGGAATAGGATTTCCAAGAACACTAAAGCCTATGTTTTCAGATTGAAGAAAAGGATAAGTTATTAATAAATCTCGAATATTTTTATAAAACAAATCAGAAGTATAAAATCTATCTGTGTAAGTTATAGACACAATAATCACCTAGAATAATATATGCAGAAACAAATATAATAGTAACAAGATGAAAGGCAAATTACAGAATATTTGGATACTTGAAAAATAAGTAAAATAACTATTGTATATCTCCTAAAAATTTGATAAAATATAAAGCCGAAAATAAATTTTAAGGAGAGAATAATGGATATAGAAGAATACTTATCACATTTTGATAAATTCACAAAAGACCCGACTCTAGAGGCAATGGAATATATAATGGAGAAGTTCGATAACCCACATAAAAAGCTAAAATGCATACACATAGCTGGCACAAATGGCAAGGGAAGCGTAAGTGAGATGCTAAATAACTGCTTAATAAAAGCTGGATACAAAGTTGGAAAATTCGTTTCTCCACATTTAATAACATTTAATGATGGTATATGCATAAACAACAAACCAATTACAGATAAAGAGGTAGAAGAAAATCTAATACCATTGTCTAGTGTAGTTACAGAATATAATCAAACACATGAAATACCTGTAAAATGGTTTGAAGTTATAACATCGCTAGTTCTTATATATTTTTACAAGCAAAATTGTGATATAGCTGTTATAGAAACAGGCCTAGGAGGCACACTTGATTGCACAAACATAATAACACCATTAGTTTCAGTCATAACAAAAGTTGGATATGACCACATGGACATTTTAGGACATTCACTCAAAGAAATTGCAACACATAAAGCAGGCATAATTAAGCAAAATTCAGAAACAGTTTTTATAAATACTAAAGAAGTTACAGAAGTAATACAGGAAAAATGTGCAAAGGAAAATAATAAACTTCATTTAATTAATACAAAAGAAATTACAAATTATAGCTATAACCAAGACTATCAAAAATTTGATTATAAAGAATTCAAAAATATAGAAATCAACTTAAAAGGAAAAGTTCAAACACAAAATGCAGTAGAATGTTTAGAAACCATTGATATTTTAAGGGGTAAAGGTTTCAAAATTCCGGAAGAAGCGATAAGAGAAGGCTTAAAGACAGTTATCCATAAAGCAAGAATGGAAAAAATAAATGAAACACCATGTATCATATTTGATGGTGGACACAATGAAAGTGCAATTCAAAATTTAAAAGATAATATCAAACAATATTATAGCGACAAAAAACATGTATATATAATATCAATTTTGCAGACAAAAGACCATAATACAATAATAGAAGAACTATCAAGTGATAAAGAGGCAATATTCTATTTCACAGATGGAGTTCCAGAAAAACCATATGTTGCAAAGGAAGTATTACTTGAAGAAGCAAATAGATACATTGAAAAAGAAAGAATCAAAACAAAAAGCTTAGAAGATGCAATTAATGAAACAATGGATAAATATAGTGATAGAGACATTTTTATAGCAGGTAGCTTTTATGTATACAAAAAAGTTATGGAATTGTTGAAAAAATGTTGAAAAATGTCGAAAATAGTAATATAATGTAAATGAATTTTTGTAGTAATCCTTTCAAATAAGTAATAGAGCTTATTTGGTTAACAAAATTAATATTTTGGAGGAAACAAAAATGGAGGATAGAACAGTTGTAGTCGATACTGAAAACGATGTGCAGTATAAGTTCTTTAATGAACATGGCACATGGTTTGTGGCAGGAACCATTTTGGGAACACTGCTCTTGGCAGATAAAAAGCCGCCTAGAATTATGGTTGGCAAGCCGATGAGCTTTGGTGTGTACAAAATGGACGAGAGGGGAAATTTCAACCCCCGTGATTTACTCCATATCGAAAGTCATGGAGTAACCGCAATCAACCTGGTCTAAATCTGGAGAGTCTAGGAATTTTGTAAAATTCCTAGACTATTTTTATATTGTGTGGTATAATAATATTTGATTTTTAAATGTTAGGAGAATATTATGTTACAAAAATTAGAAGACGTAGAAAAAAGATATGACGAATTAACAGCCCAAATTAGCGACCCAGAGGTTATTGCAAGAACATCAGAGTGGCAAAAATTAATGAAAGAACATGCAAGTCTTGAAGATATTGTTGCAAAATATAGGGAATATAAAAAAGCAAAAAACGATTTTGAAGAAGCAAAGCAGATGGCAAGTGATAAAGAACTAAAAGAACTTGCAGAAGCTGAGATGGACGAATTAAGAGAAAAAATACCAGCATTAGAAGAAGAACTTAAAATACTATTAATTCCAAAAGATCCAGATGATGATAAAAATATTATTTGTGAAATTAGAGCAGGTGCAGGTGGAGAAGAAGCCGCATTATTTGCAGGAACATTATTTAGAATGTACGCAATGTATGCAGAAACAAAACACTGGAAAATAGAGGTACTAAACGAAAATGAAACTGAAATGGGTGGATACAAGGAAGTAACTTTCATGGTAACAGGAAAGGGCGTTTATAGTAGATTAAAATTCGAGAGTGGAGTTCACAGAGTACAAAGAGTTCCAGATACAGAAAGTAGTGGAAGAATACACACATCAACAGCAACAGTTGCAGTATTACCAGTTGTTGAAGACGTTGAAATTGAAATAAATCCAGCAGATGTTAGAATGGAAGTTTTCAGAGCATCAGGTGCTGGAGGACAAAAGGTAAATAAAACATCATCAGCTGTAAGATTAATACATGAACCAACAGGAATTGTTGCAGAATGTCAAACAGAACGTTCACAAACACAAAATAGAGAATATGCAATGAATTTATTAAAATCTAGATTATATGAAATTGAAAAACAAAAACAAGATGAAGAACTTCACAATGAAAGAAAAAGCCAAGTAGGAACAGGAGATAGAAGCGAAAAAATAAGAACTTACAACTATCCACAAGGAAGAATTACAGACCATAGAATTGGTCTTAGCATCTATCAAATGGAAAGCTTTTTAAATGGAAATCTAGATGAAATGATAGATAACCTAATTGCAGCAGATAGAGCAGAAAAGCTAAAAGGAAATGAAGAAAAATAAAAAAATGGGAAATGAAACACATCATTTCCCATTTTACTTTATTTTGCAACAATATTAAATATTTTATTCTTAACATATATTTCTTTAACAATAGTTTTGCCATCTAATAACTCAGCAAGTTCTTTATGAGCTAAAGCCTTTACGGTTTCTTCATCACTATCATTAGCAACTTTTATAGTTCCCTTTAATTTTCCATTAATTTGAACAGGAATTTCAATTTCACTATCTATTGTTTTAGATTCATCATATTCAGGCCAGCTAGATTCACAAATTGGTTTGAAACCGAATTCCTGGTTTAGCTCTTCTGTAATATGAGGGGCTATTGGGTTTAATAATGTTAAAAGTAAGTGATAATCTTCCTTAGTAATTGAAGGAGCTTCTTCAAAACTATTTGCCAATATCATTAAGCTAGATACTGCTGTATTATAAGCCATTCTTGTTAAGTCACCTTGAACCTTTTTTATTGTCTTATTAATAATTGGTTCTAGTTTTGGAGAATAACTATCTCCATCTACAACTTTGTTTTTTAAACGAATAACTTTATCTATAAAACGCTTACAACCTCTTAAAGAATCTGTACTCCAAGGAGCATCTTGAGTGTAGTCTCCCATAAACATTTCATATAATCTTAAAGTATCTGCACCATATTCTTTTATAACATCATCAGGGTTAATTACATTACCTTTTGACTTACTCATTTTCTCATTGTTAGAGCCTAAAACCATACCATGACTAACACGAGTCCAAATCATTTCCTTTCTAGGAACTAAGCCAATATTGTATAAAAATTGTACCCAAAATCTTGCATATAGTAAGTGTCTTGCAGTATGCTCCATTCCACCATTATACCAGTCAACTTGCTTCCAATATTTCATGGCGTTCATTGAGGCAAATTCTTTATTATTATGTGGATCCATAAATCTTAAGAAATACCAGCTAGAACCAGCCCAGTTAGGCATAGTATCAGTTTCTCTTTTAGCCTTACCACCACAGTGAGGGCAAGTTGTATTTACCCATGATGTAATATTTGCAAGAGGACTTTCTCCATTTTCTGTAGGCTCATATTCAGCAACGTCAGGAAGAAGTAATGGTAAATCTTCTTCTTTCATTGGTTGCCAACCACATTTTTCGCAGTAAACCATTGGAATTGGTTCACCCCAAAATCTTTGACGAGAGAATATCCAATCTCTCATTTTATAATTATTAACTTCTCTTGCAACTCCCATATCTACAAGCTTTTTAGTAATTTCCTTCTTTGCTTCTTCAACAGTAAGACCAGTAAATTCTTCAGAATTTATAAGTTTACAACCTTTATTTAAATAATCTTGTTTTTCAAAAGCTTCTTTAGAAGTATCTCTGCCATCAATTACTTGTATCATTTCCAAGTTATGCTCTACGGCATATTCAAAATCTCTTTGATCATGACTTGGAACAGCCATAACAGCACCAGTTCCATAATCGCCTAAAACAAAGTCGCCAAGGAAAATTGGCACTTCTTTTCCATTAACTGGGTTAATAGCAGTAATACCTTGAAGAATGCAGCCAGTTTTTCCTTTATTTAAGTCTGTTCTATCCATATTAGATTTTTTTGCAGTTTCATCTATATATTTTTGAACTTCTTCTTTATTTTGAACACGTGGCATTAATTCTTTAATTAGTTTTCCATCAGGAGCAATAACAAAGAAAGTTACACCATAAATTGTTTCAATACATGTTGTGAAAATTGAAAAACTTCCACCACCAACAATTTTTACATCAACCTCAACACCTGTTGATTTTCCAATCCAATTAATTTGACCAAGTTTAACTCTATCAGCAAAATTTGTATCATCTAAACCTTTTAATAAATCTTCTGCATAATTGCTCATTCTAAGCATCCATTGAGATTTTTCCTTTTGAACAACTTGTGAACCACATCTTTCACAAACTCCACCTGCAGCATCTTCATTAGATAGAACAGTTTTGCAAGTTGGACACCAATTAACAGGAATAGTATCTTTATATGCCATACCATGTTTATAAAATTGTAGAAATTGCCATTGTGTCCATTTATAATATTCAGGATCAGTAGTTGAAAACTCTCTAGACCAATCAAAAGAAAAACCTAAGTCCTTCATCTGATTTTTAAATGTATGAATGTTTTCTTTAACCGCTTCTTTTGGGTGAATATGATTTTTAATTGCATATTGTTCAGCAGGAGCACCAAAAGCGTCCCAACCCATTGGATATAAAACATTATAGCCTTGCATTCTCTTCATTCTAGCTAAAGCATCTTGGGCAGTATAACCTCTAACATGTCCAACATGAAGACCTGCGCCAGAAGGATAAGGAAACTCAACTAATATATAATAAGGTTCCTTTTTATCTCCAGTTACTGCCTTAAAAGTCTGATTATCGTCCCAATACTTTTGCCATTTCTTTTCAATTTTATCATGATTATATTCCATAAATTCACCTCTATAAACAAATTACATAATATTATATAACAAAAATGAGGAAAAATAAAGAGAAAAAGAGAAAAAATCTTTGCATAAAAACAAAATCACTGAATAGAATTTAATATATAAATTACAAAGGAGTGGAATTTTATGTGGTGTGCTTTAAATGTACAAGATGTTTCAAGAAAACTAAAGACAAATATTGAAACAGGTTTAACAGATGAAGAGGCGAAGAAAAGGCAGGAACAGTTTGGTAAAAATAAATTAAATGAGGCAAAAAAGACAAGCATAATTGTAAGATTTTTAAGGCAATTTAATGATTTTATGATAATAATATTACTGATAAGTGCCGGAATATCAGCAGGTATTTCATATTTTGAGCATAGCAATGATTATATAGATTCAATTATAATTGCTGGAATAGTAATCTTAAATGCCATTATGGGAGTAATACAGGAGAGCAAGGCTGAAAAATCAATAGAAGCACTTCAAAAATTATCAAGCCCTCAAGCAAAAGTTAAAAGAAATGGCCAATCGCGATTAATCGCAAGCGAAGAATTAGTGCCAGGGGATATAGTATACATAGAAGCAGGTAACTATGTGCCAGCAGATGTAAGATTAATAAATGCATATAATTTTAAGGTTGAAGAATCTGCACTTACAGGAGAAACCATACCAGTTGAAAAGAATGCAGAAAAAATAATAAATGAAAATTCAAATTTAGGAGACATGGAAAACTTGAGTTTTTCAACAACAATAGCAGTTAGCGGACATGCAGAAGGAATAGTTACAGAAACAGGGATGAATACAAAGGTAGGAAAAATTGCTCAAATGATTATAACAGATGAAGCACCAGAAACACCTCTGCAAAAAAGACTACGGAGATGTAGGCAAAAAGCTTGGAGTAACAGCACTTGCAATTTGTGCATTAGTATTTTTAATAGGACTTGCAAGACATATACCAGTAATGGAAATATTTATGGCATCAGTAGGACTAGCGGTTGCTGCAATTCCAGAGGGATTACCAACAGTTGTTACAATAGTGTTATCAATTGGAATTACAAGAATGGCAAGGAAAAATAGTATAATAAGAAGACTTCCAGCAGTAGAAACACTTGGAAGTAGTACTGTTATTGCATCAGATAAAACAGGAACACTTACACAAAATAAAATGCAAGTTACAAAAATATTCACGTTGGAAAATGGAAGTCAAGAACAACTCTTAAAGCTTGGTGCAATGTGTACAGACTGTACAACTCAAAACGGACAAATAGAAGGAGAGGCAACTGAAAAAGCAATAGTTCAGGCAGCACAGAACTTAGGAAACACAAAAACAGATTTATATAATGAAATGCCAAGAATAAATGATATTCCATTTAGCTCAGAAAGAAAAATGATGACAACAATTCACAAGATAGGAAATAAATATAGAATTATTACAAAAGGTGCTCCAGATGTGCTAATAAAAAGATGCAATTATTATAGTACGCAAAATGGGGAAAAGAAGTTAACACCAAGTGAGGTTTCTTACATAGTAAAACAAAACGAGCAAATGGCAATGATGGCATTAAGAGTAATTGCAGTTGCATATAAGGATATAGATATTTTGCCACAAAAAATAGATACAAGTTTAGAAAATAATTTAACATTTTGTGGGCTTATAGGAATGATAGATCCACCACGAGAAGGCGTAAAGAATGCAATTGCTGAATGTAAACGAGCAGGAATAAAAACTGTAATGATTACAGGTGACCATATTTTAACAGCAAAAGCAATAGCTGAAAAGCTTGGTATATTAAAGTTTGGAGATGTAGCAATTACTGGACAGGAACTAGATAAAATATCAGATGAGAAACTAGAAAAAAACATAATGAAATACTCAGTATTTGCAAGAGTATCGCCAGAGCATAAAGTAAGGATAGTAAAAGCATTTAGAAGCCAGGGAAATGTTGTAGCAATGACAGGAGATCGGTGTAAATGATGCACCAGCACTAAAAAATGCTGATATAGGAATTGCAATGGGAGATACAGGAACAGATGTTGCAAAAAATGCGGCTGATATGATATTAACAGATGATAATTTTGTAACAATTATAGAAGCTGTAAAAGAAGGAAGGCATATATATGATAATATAAAGAAATCTGTACATTTCTCAATATCCACAAATGTAGGGGAAATAGTAACAATGTTTATGGGACTTGTGTTAGGTTTTGATACACCACTTTTAGCAATACAGTTACTATGGATAAACTTCGTTACAGACTCTCTGCCAAGTATAGCTCTAGGACTAGAACCAATGGAAGAAGGCATAATGAATAAAAAGCCTAAAAAGGTAAATGAAAGCATATTTGCAGGAGGACTATGGGGCAAAATAGTTATAGAAGGTATAATGATAGGAACAATAACGTTATTTACATTTGCTTTAGGGAACAAGCTTTATGGTTTAAGAACAGGAAGAACAATGGCATTTTTCGCACTAAGTGCACTAGAATTAATGCATAGCTTCAATATAAAAAGTGAGGAATCTATATTCAAAACAGGAATATTAAACAACGTGTATCTAATTGGAGCAGTGGTAATAGGCTTAATATTGCAAGCAGTGGTAATCCTACAACCAAAACTTGCACAAATATTTGATAGTGTACCATTAACTGCTAAACAATGGTTTTGTGTAGGCATAATCTCATTCTTACCAATAGTTTTAGTAGAAATACAAAAAGCTATAAATGGCTTTAAATTTGGAAAAGTAGTATACCCTAAAAAACAAGCAATGGAAAAATCATAACAAAAAGCACCCAAAATGTGGGTGTTTTTTATAAATTTTGCAAAAAATCTTGAAGATAGCAAATTTCATGATATAATACTGGGCAAATGGAGTGAACATATGAAAAAGAATAAAACAAATTTCTCAAAAATATTATTAACCTTAGCAATAGCTTTATTTCTAGGTATTGCAACATATTTTAATATAGATTTAGAGGGTCTACTTAATAGTTCTAATGCGTATAACAAAATCAATTATACAGCGTCTTTTGACTTAACCACAATTCCAAAATTTGAAAATGAACCATATGTTGTTTTAAACGATAACAAACCAGACTTTAATGAAAAAGACTTTGCAAGAGATACATTTGAAGATTATAGCCCATTAGATTATTTAGGAAGATGTGGTACTGCATTTGCAAAGGTAGGTATGGAGACAATGCCAACAGAAGAAAGAGGAGCAATAAACAGTGTAAAACCATCAGGTTGGCAAACTGCAAAATATGATATTGTTGAAGGTAAATACCTATATAACCGCTGTCATTTAATAGGTTATCAACTAACAGCAGAAAACGCAAATGAAAAAAACTTAATAACAGGTACAAGGTATATGAATGTTCAGGGAATGCTTCCATTTGAAAATATGGTTGCAGAATATGTAAGAACAACAAAAAATCATGTTCTATACAGAGTAACACCAATATTTGAAAATGACAATTTAGTTGCAAACGGAGTAGAAATAGAAGCACAATCTGTAGAAGATAAGGGAGAAGGCATATGCTTCAATGTATATGTTTATAATGTTCAACCAGGGATAGATATAAATTATAAAAATGGAGAAAGCACTTTAAATTAAAGGAGATGAGAAATCTGAGACTAAATTTATTTAACAATATAAAAAACAGATACAAAAGCAATGAAACAACAAACTTTTTACAGGAATTATCAAATTCATTAAGCAAAACAAATACTAAAACAAGGGAAGATGAACTATATTACGTATTAAATGCAAACCCAGACAAAATATATTTAACCAAATTTGGAGAAAGAAAAGTTTTTGAGGCAACTGATTTGCCAGACGAAATAAGGAAAGTTGTAAGTGAAGGCTTTATATTAAGATATAAAAATGGAAGATATGAAATAGATGAAGAACTGACAGATAAAAACTTTGAGGGGGAGTTGGATATAGATAATTATAGGGAATAAAGGATACTTGAGGAACCAAGTATCCTTTTAAACTAAATAAAAACAAATTTTCGAAAAAGTATTGACTTTTAGAAAAACATAAAATATAATGGTAAAAGTTAGGAGGTTAATATATTGCAGAAGATTTTGTTAGATACTAATATGTTAATATACTTAGAAGATGATAATATTGTAAATAAAGATGTTGCAGAGCTTACAAGAAGATTATATGATTCTTCGGAATATAAAATAGTAATTCATCCAAAATCAATTATAGAATCATTAAAAATAAAAGATAAAAGAAAAAGAGACATTTTTCAATCAAAGATTGGAATCTATAAAAAAATAGAGGATCCACCTCTTGCTACAGAAGAATTTCAAATATTAGCGGGATTTAGTAACGAAAATGATAAAGTTGATAATGAACTTTTATATGCAATAAAACAGAATTGTGCTTCTTTCTTAATAACTAATGATATAAGGTTGAAAAGAAAAAGTGTAAAAATAGGCTTGGGAGATAAAGTTTTTGGGATACAAGAAGCCTTAGAGCATTTTAAAGAGGAAATAAAATCAACAAATGATATACCAATTTTTATCAAAGAAGAATTTTTGTATAAAATAGAGCTAGAAGATAAGTTTTTTGATAGTTTAAGAGAAGACTATGATAAGTTTAATGGTTGGTTTCAAAGAAAACAAGAAGCAGAAGCAAAAGCATATGTAACTAGAAATGAAAAAAATGGAATAACTTCATTTTTGATGCTAAAAAAGGAAGAACTAAATGAAAAATATGATGATTTTGATAAGCCGTTTAAACCGGCTACTAGACTTAAAATTTCAACTTTTAAGGTTGTTGATACGGGAAAAAGAATAGGCGAAACCTTTATAAAAATAATAATTAGTAAAGCAATAGAAGAAGAGGTAAGTGAGATATATGTAACGGTATTTCCAAATCAAAATTTTCTTATTGATCTATTTAAAGAATATGGTTTTAAGGAATACACATACAAAAACACAAAAAATGGACGAGGACAAAATCAAAAAGAATTGGTCCTTGTAAGAGATTTAAAAACAAAAGAGTTTTATCCGTTTGTTAAAATTACTACACAAAATATATTTGTTTTACCTATTAGACCAAGGTATCATAAATTATTATTTCCAGAGGCAGAACAAGAATTGCAAATAGAATTTAGAGATTATACTGCTTTAAATACATCTTCGAATGCAATAAAAAAAGCTTTTATATCTAATGCCAAAATAAAAAAATTTAAGGCTGGAGATATTTTACTGTTTTATGCTTCTCATGACAAAAAGGCTATTACAACTTTGGGAGTAGTGGACGCGGTATTTACAAGTTTTAAAACAAAGGAAGAAATTTATCAATTAGTTAGAAAAAGAACTGCCTATACTAGAGAAGAATTAGAAAAAATATCAAGAAAAGAAAGCCTAGTAATATTATTTAAACATTATATTACATTTGAAAAACCAATAGATTTAGAATATTTAAAAAAAACAGGAATCATAAAAGGGAATATCCAAAGCCCAAGAAGTATTGAAAATAAAAGTATAGTAGATATTTTAAATTATTCAAAAAAAGATTATTCTAAAATAGAGATAAGCTAATAAAAAAATATTTACAAAAAAAGTGTAATTTGCTATAATGTAATATTATAAATAGAAACGAAGGAGAAAAATATGTGTAAAATACTGATATCAATTAATCCAGAACATGTAATAAATATTTTTAATGGAAGTAAAAAGTATGAATATAGAAAAATAAGATGTAAAGAGAATGTAGATAAATTAATTATATATTGTACAAATCCTGTAAAAAAAATTGTAGGCGAAGCAAATGTTGAGGCAATTTTGGAGGACTCTCCACAGAAAATATGGGAAAAAACGAAAGATGAATCAGGAATAAATTTTGAATTTTTTAATAAGTATTATAGGGGTAAAAACAAGGCAATTGCTTATAAATTATACAATATAAAAAAATATGATGAACCATTAGAACTATCATACATGGGTATCAAAAATGCACCACAATCTTTTATTTATGTATAATTTAGAAGCGTTAAAAATCCTTCAAGATAAATTAATATAATTGCTATCGATGCTAATGTAAATGAAGAAGAATCTAACTATCACAATACAGTGTTAGCTAGATTCTTCATTTTTATTAGTTAATAGAAAAGTCAAGAATTTTTTCAAACATTTTTTATCCTCGCTAGATAACAAATTGTATTTATTCAATATTTCTGCTTCGTCAACAGAAATATTTTTTGCTACTAAATATTTTGTTGGTGTAGTCACATCAGTCAAACCTAAAAGATAATCTACTGAGCAATTAAAATAATTTGCTAAAGTAATTAACATTTGAGGCTGAGGAAAAGAACTCCCTTTTTCATACCTAGAAATTAATTCCTGAGAAACACCTAAATCCATAGAAAGCTTCAATTGGGTTATTTTTTTTGACTTTCTAAGTGTTTTTAAATTAGTAAGTTGTTTAATAACTCTCTCATCATTCATAAAAACTTGCCTCCAAGAAAATTATACAAAAATTACTCATAAAAATAAGGAGAAATATTAATATATTATATGAGAAATACTTGTAAAAAATACCAATATGTGATATGCTTTTTACACATAAATCTTTGTGTACTATACAAATACAGAGATATGATGAAAATAAGTAGGAAGGAGGGAGAAGTTAATAAACTTAATAAAATTAAAAAAATTAGAAAGAAAGGAGAGTATAATTTTCAATAATTATACAAAGAAAAATGAAAACAAAAATAAGAAATGTACTAATAGTATTACTTGGAATATTAGTGCTAGGAATAATTTTTAATATAAACCAAGTAAGAGCAAAAGAGGTTGACGAAGACTATATAAAAAATATTATGGACCAAATACCTGACACTATGAATATTGATATTCCTGAAATAGAATATGAGAAAGCAGAGGAAATTGTATTAGAAAAAATTAAAAACATTTTAGATGAGAACAATATAAAAAGTAATGTAGTGAAAGAAGGATATGTTTTCCATAACTATTCTTTACAATTAAGTGAACTAACAGTAAATGGACATAAGATTAAATTAATTGCAAATTGTGCACTTTTCTACCTTGGAGAAGATTATTTTCATAAAGCAGAAATATGCATTAATGATGTTGACACTGATATAAGATATAATGAATATACAAAAAACATTGATTTGGTCTATAGTAATACCAATAAATTTAATGTAGATGATGAAAAGTTTGTAAAAAATTTTGAATTTGATCCTAAAACAAATTTAGAGATTAATTTATTAGAATATCCAGAAATGCCTAAAGGAATATTTGAATTAGCAGAAAAACAATTCAATGAAATGATAAACGATGAAAGTATATACGTAAAAGTGTCATCAGGAGCTGGAGGGAGAGATTTTTTAGCATATGGAACGGAAGGAACATCAATTGCATTTTTTAAGAATGGTATCTTATATGATTTAAGAATTACAAAAGGATTGAGTTTAATTCCATACATAAACATTCCAAGCACTGTTTTAGATAGGGACGCTAGTGATTATGCAATAAAAGAGATAAAAAAATACTGCGAAAAAGACAAAGATTTTCCGAAAAACTGTGAAATTAAATTGGTAAAAGGTTCAGAAAATTTTAAAGATATTAAGGATATATATACAGTTAATTTTTATTTCAATGGTATAGAAAATGAGCCGGAAAGGGACTTAATAATCATAAGAAAAGAAACTGAAAAAGAGACTATTGTAGCTAAAGTAGATTCTAATACTAACATCAAATTAGATTCTACAACAGAAGTAGTGCCTAAAGATACTACTTTAGAAGTAAACGCAATAACGAATGGTGAGAAATATAATACCGTAATGGCAACATTAGGAAATAAAGTAAATAAATTTACGTTATATGACATAACATTAAAATCAAACGGAGTTAAAATCCAACCAAATGGTAGAGTAAAAATAAGTATTCCAGTTCCAGAAGAGTTTGATAAAGAAAAATTAGTTATTTATAGAATAAACGAAGATGGAACAAAAGTAAGATATGATATTAACGTAGAAACAATAGAAGGAAAAGATTATGCAACATTTGAAACAGACCATTTTAGTTTATATACTTTAGTAAGTGAAAAAACTGATAATAACAATAGTAATGAATTGAATGAAAATCCAACAGTAGATAAAGAACTAGATACGACACCAAAAACAGGAAGTATAGATGTAAGTGGTTATGCTATTGTAATAGTTTTCGAAATAGTAACACTAGGTATGATAATTTTAAAAAAATATTTAAAATAGAATTTAGAGTAAATTCGAAGCCAGCAATTAAATTTAGAACATGGGCTAATAAAGTTATAAAAGAATACATGGTAAAAGTTTTTGTTCTAAATGATGAAAGGCTTAGCCAATTAACCATTCCTCCACAAAAGTCATAAAATATACTAAGACTTTTATGGAGGAATTTTTATGGCGAAGATAATTGTTTTTAATAATGACAGCAACCGTATGGAGACCTATTATAGAAATGAAAATGAACCAATGCCTTATAATACAAATAGAAGCTTATTGGTTCGAGAATTTAGAGGTTCAAGTAATAGCAATACTTTGTGGACAACAAAAAGAGCAATGCAAAGTTGGAATGCAACAAGGTATTTATATGGAAAACCAATTCCAGTAGGGTTTGCATTTAAGAGGGCCTGGGAAGGTGGGCATAGTAATCAGTCACAACACTACGCAGGTGTAGCTTTTGATGTAGGTCAAAGACTTAGCAACAGCGAAAGAAATGCTTTAAGAAACTTAGCTCAAGAATCAGGAGTGTGGTCTTATGTAGAACCAGCAAGCCTAACTCCAACTTGGGTTCATTTTGATAAACGTTTTGGCAGACCAGCTTGCTCAACAGGTGGATATCCAATTGTTAGAAGAGGAAGTATAAGCACATATGTATTAATAGCCCAAGATGATTTAAATACGTTAGGATATAGAACAGGTGGGTTAGACGGAATTTTTGGAGGAAGAACAGAAGAAGCGGTAAGAAACTACCAACGTTCAAGAGGACTATCCGCAGATGGCATTGTTGGTTGCAATACTTGGCGTTCACTTCAAGAAGACGTTGTTGGAACAGGAAGAACAAATACGACTTTAGATTAATATATTTGAATTTTTAGTAAAAATTATTTCTATAATTATCAGTTTGAAATTTTTTTACAGTCCGCCAAATCTCGTCGGAGCTTTTGTATTTATTTAAAATCGAACCCACGTTTGCGACGCCTAAAGAAGTGTTTCGGGGGTCTTCGATTTTCTCTAAATACAAAACTCCTGCGTTTGGCTTCTTTTCTTATAAAATTAAGTCTATATGGTAATTATTTATGTTGCAAAAATCTAAAAAAGTCTTGTAAATCCAAGCATTTTATGATATTCTATAATATGTGAAAAAAGAAAGAGGAAGTGAACATTTTATGAAAGTTATTTTATTACAAGATATAAAAAATGTAGGAAGAAAAGAACAAATAATAGAAGCAAATGATGGATATGCACGAAATTATTTGTTTCCAAAAAAACTAGCAATAGAAGCTACAAAAGACAATATGCTTAAATTACAAGCAAAGAAAACATCTGAAGCAAATAAGAAAAAAGCTGAGATAGAAGCAAATAAAGAGATTGCTAAAAAAATAGAGAAAATAGAACTTACAATAAAAGCAAAAGTTGGAGAAAACAGCAAAATTTTTGGAGGAATTACATCAAAAGAAATAGCAGAAGAATTAAAAAAACAACACAAATTTGAAATAGATAGAAAAAAAATAACATTAAAAGATACAATAAAATCTCTTGGAAGATATACTGCAGAAATCAAATTTGGTGACGGAGTAAATGCAGAATTAACAATAAATGTAACAGGAGAATAAAAGCAATAAAGGAGTGAAACTAAATGGAGATAGGTAAAATTCCACCACAAGATATAGAAGCAGAACAAGCAATTTTGGGAAGCATGCTAACAGACCAAGATGCTGTTACAGATGCCGTAGAAGTACTAAAGCCAGAAGATTTTTATAGAGATGATAATAAATACATATTTGAAGCTATGAACAATCTATATGCTAAAGGAGAACCAATAGATATTATTACAGTAAAAGCAGAACTAACTTCAATGCAAAAATTCGAGGCAGTTGGTGGAATAGAATACTTAGCAACATTACCAGATAAAGTTCCTCTTGTTTCAAATGCAGATAAATATATTAAAATAGTTGAAGAAAAATCTATTTTAAGAAAACTTATAAAAACAGCAGATGAAATAGAAGGGCTTGGATATGCTCAAAATGAAGATATTGACAATGTGATAGACCAAGCTGAAAAAAAGATATTTGATATAATGCAAGGTAAAAACCAAAAGGGCTATACACCAATTAAAGATGTATTAGTAGAAACATTTGCAGAACTTGAAAAATTATATAATCAAAAAGAGCCAATAACAGGTGTGCCAACAGGCTTTATAGATTTAGACTACAAAACAGCAGGTTTGCACAATTCAGATTTAATTTTAGTTGCTGCAAGACCAGCTATGGGAAAATCTGCATTCGCATTAAATATTGCAACATATGCTGCAGTAAATGCAAAGAAGCCAGTTGTAATATTCAACCTAGAAATGTCTAAATCACAGCTTGTAAACAGAATGCTTTGTAGTGAAGCAATGGTAGATAGCAACAAAATAAGAACAGGAAAAATAGATGAAGAAGACTGGGTAAAACTTGCAACAGCACTTGGACCACTTTCAGAAGCACCAATATACATAGATGATACCCCAGGAATTTCAATAGCTGAAATAAGAGCAAAATGTAGAAGGTTAAAACTAGAAAAAAACATTGGTTTAATAGTAATAGATTATTTACAGCTAATACAAGGAAGTGGCAAAAAGAATTCTAGCCGTGAACAAGAAATTTCAGAAATTAGTAGGTCACTTAAAATTCTTGCAAAAGAATTAGATGTACCAGTAATTGCACTATCACAGCTATCAAGAGCGGCAGAAGCAAGACAAGACCATAGACCAATGCTTTCAGACCTTCGTGAATCTGGAGCAATAGAGCAAGATGCCGATATAGTAATGTTTCTATATAGAGATGATTACTACAACCCCGATTCAGAAAAGAAAAATATCGCAGAAGTAATACTTGCAAAACACAGAGCAGGTTCAACAGGAACAGTAGAACTATTATGGATGGGAAATTTTACAAAATTTGCAAATTGGGACAAACATAGAGAATAGGAGAATAAATGTTAAAAGAAGAAGTTTTAAAAACAATAGAAACTTATAATTTAATAGAAAAGAACGACAAAATAGTAATAGGCGTATCAGGTGGACCAGACTCGATATGCCTATTACATGTGCTTTATGGCCTAAAAGAAAAGCTTGGGATAGAAATTGTAGTAGCACATGTAAATCATATGCTAAGAGATGTAGCAGACTTAGAAACTGAGTATGTTCAAAGTTTCTGTAAAAAATTAGGAATAGAATGTTATGTGAAAAAAGCAGACATATTAGAAATATCAAAAACACAAAAAAAAGGGACAGAAGAGGTTGGAAGACAAGTTAGATATGATTTTTTTGATGAAGTTGCAAAAAAAACAAATTCAAACAAAATTGCAACTGCACATAATTCAAACGATAGAGCAGAAACTGTAATTCTAAATATATTAAGAGGAAGTGGACTTTCCGGTTTAAAAGGAATAGAACCAATTCGAGATAATAAATACATAAGGCCGTTAATTAATACAGACAGACAAGATATAGAAAATTACTGCAATGATAATAAGCTAGAACCTAAATATGACAAGACAAATAACGAAAATATTTATACAAGAAATAAGGTTAGAAATACAGTAATTCCATACATAAAAAAGGAATTTAACCCCAATATCATAAAAACAATTAATAGATTATCAAGCCTTGCAACAGAAGAAAATGAATATTTGCAAGCAATTACAAAACAGGAATTTGAGAATTTGCTAATTGAAAAAACAGAAAACATCATTTTAGATTTGCATAAATTTAATTCATTAAATTTAGTAATAAAAAGAAGACTAATATTATATACTATAAATGAGGTTTTGCATACAACAAATGGAATAGAAAAAGTAAATATAGATGATATTATTAAGCTTTGCAAAAACAATATTGGTAACAAATATTTAATGCCAATAAAAGAAATAAAAGTTTATGTAAAAAAAGGCAAAATTTATTTCATAAAAACTTAGGTTTTACTATTGAAATAAAATAAGTAGTATGATATATTTATAGAATAAACAAGAGAAAAGGAAGGTAAGAAAAAATATGAAAAGTAATTTAAAAACCATTGGGATGTGGCTAATTATAGGTATTATATGCATAATACTAATATCTGCAATAATGGAAAGAGCAGAAACAAAAATGTCATATGATGAACTAGTAGTTGCAATAAACAATGAAAAAGTTGAAAGCATAAAACTCGAGGCAGATGGTAACAAGGCTTATGTTATGCTAAAGAATAACAACATTGAAAAAGAGGTAAACATTCCAAGTATAGATGTATTCATGGCAGAAATAAGTGATGATTTAGCAAATCAAAGTTTCACTTTTGAGGAAAAATCACAATCAGCATGGGTAACAATTTTAGGGCTTTTATCACCATTTGCAATAATAATAGCATTTTTCGTATTTTGGCTTTTACTATCAAGTAATGGTCAAGGTGGAGGAAATAAAACAATGTCTTTTGGAAAAAGTAGAGCAAGAGTAGTTGGAGGAGCAGAAAAAGGAAAGATTACTTTTAAAGACGTTGCAGGCGTAGATGAAGAAAAAGAAGAATTACAAGAAATAGTTGAATTTTTAAAGGCACCAAAGAAATTTACAGATATGGGAGCAAGAATTCCAAAAGGAGTATTGCTTGTAGGACACCCAGGAACAGGTAAAACATTACTTGCAAAAGCAGTTGCAGGTGAAGCTGGAGTACCTTTCTTTATAATAAGTGGTTCAGATTTCGTAGAAATGTTTGTTGGTGTAGGTGCTTCAAGAGTTAGAGATTTATTTGAGCAAGCAAAGAGAAATGCACCATGTATAATTTTCATAGATGAAATAGATGCAGTAGGACGTCAAAGAGGAGCAGGTTTAGGAGGAGGACACGATGAAAGAGAACAAACATTAAACCAATTGTTAGTTGAAATGGATGGCTTCTCAGCAAACGAAGGCGTTATTGTACTTGCTGCAACAAATAGACCAGATATATTAGATAAAGCATTATTAAGACCAGGAAGATTTGATAGACAAATAGTAGTATCAGCACCAGATGTAAAGGCAAGAGAAGAAATACTAGAAGTTCATAGTAGACAAAAGAAACTAGGAGAAGATGTAGACTTAAAGGTAATTGCAAAAAATACAGCAGGTTTCTCAGGTGCAGATCTTGAAAATGTAATGAATGAGGCTTCATTATTAGCAGCAAGAAGAAACAAACAAGAAATCAACATGCAAGATGTTGAAGATGCAATGATAAAAGTTACAATGGGACCAGAAAAGAGAAGCAGAGTAAGAAGCGAAAAAGAAAACAAACTAGTAGCATTCCATGAAGCAGGCCACGCAGTAGTAAGTCATTACTTACCAACACAAGATACAATACATCAAATATCAATAGTGCCACGTGGAATGGCTGGTGGATACACAATGTATAGACCAGATGAAGATAAAAACTTCATGTCTAAAATGGAAATGGAAGAATCTATAGTAGGGCTACTTGGAGGAAGAGTTGCAGAAAGCATAGTATTAAACGATATTTCAACAGGTGCAAGTAACGATATAGAAAGAGCATCTAAAATTGCAAGAGACATGGTAACAAAATATGGTATGAGTGATAGCTTAGGAACAATTACATTTGGTTCAGGTCAAGAAGAAGTATTCCTAGGAAGAGATTGGACACAAACAAGAAATTACAGTGAAGAAACTTCAGCAAAGATAGACGAAGAAGTTAAGAAAATAATAGACAATGGATATAACAGAGCAAAAGAAATATTAACAATGCACAGCGATAAATTACATGCGGTAGCTAATCTATTATTAGAAAAAGAAAAAGTAGATGGCGAAGAATTCACAGCAATATTTGCAGATTAATAAAAAATTAAAACTAGGAGAAATCCTAGTTTTTTATTTCGACTTTTTAGACAAAATATATTGACATTTTGAAAATACAATAGTATAATACAAAACAAGAAGTTTGAACAAAGCAGAGTGTGGGTGTCGCTTTCCTTTTGAAAGGAGGCGATGCGTATGTTATTAGAACAAGTTTATCTACTATTTATATACATACTTTTTATTGAACTTGCAATAGTAGCGATTGTCGCTGTTGCCTTATTTGTAGCACTAGTTGTTACAATAAGAAAAATGGACAGTCAAAAAAACACATCTCTGCCTGACCGCTAGAGATGTATTCATTATTAAAATAACCTTTTAGCGGCACGCCACACTTTGTGGTTGTTCGCTTCTATAATTATTATAATACTTGAATAAAAAAAAGTCAACATTTTTGACAAAAAAACATTATTTGATTTTGCTGTGGTAAAACTTAGCTGTTTTCTTAAAAAACCACAAAAAAAGTATTGCTATTATGTAAAGAATGTGATAAGATATTATGTATGTTTTAAAGGAAAGCGAGTGTATATATTATGAAAAAAGTAGAACAAAATTTTAATTTTATCAATATGGAACATGATGTTATGAAGTTTTGGGAAGATGAAAAATGTTTCCAAGCACTTTTAGAAAAGAACAAAGATGGAAAAAAATTCAGGTTTTTAGATGGACCAATTACAGCAAATAACCCAATGGGAATTCACCATGCTTGGGGAAGAACTTTAAAAGATATATACATACGTTACAAGGGAATGAATGGATATACTTCACATTATAGAAATGGCTTTGATGGACAAGGTCTTTGGATAGAAGTTGAAGTTGAAAAAGAGTTAGGCTTTAACGATAAAAAAGATATTGAAAAATATGGGTTAGAGAACTTTACTAAAAAATGTTTAGCACGTGTTGACCATTTTTCAAAAACAATTACAGAGCAATCTAAAAGATTAGGACAATGGATGGATTGGGATAATTCATATTACACAAATACAGCAGAAAACATCACTGCAATATGGCATTTCTTAAAGAAATGTGACGAATTAGGAATGATAGAAAGGTCATTCAGACCAATGCCATGGTGCCCAAGATGTGGAACATCTTTATCAGAACATGAGATGGCTGGTTCATATAAACAAATGGTACATAAATCAGTGTTTTTCAAACTACCATTAATAGGAACAGATAGCAAAATAGTAGTTTGGACAACAACTCCATGGACACTATCTTCAAACGTAGCATTAGCAGTTAACCCAGAAATTGATTATGTTAAAGTTAAAGTAAAATCAGATGATAAATTTTTAATAATGGATAAAAATGCTTTAAAAATTTTAGGAGACGACAAAATAGAAGTTGTAGATAGCTTCAAAGGTGAAAAATTAGTTGGCTTAAAATATGAAACATGTTTCCCGGAAATGGAAAAACAAAAAGAAATAGACCATAGAGTAGTTGCATGGGAAGATGTTTCTTCAGAAGATGGTACAGGTGTTGTACACATTGCTCCAGGCTGTGGTGCTGAAGACTTTGAACTAGGAAAAAGAGAAGGCTTAGATGTTGTAGTTCCAATAGATGATGAAGGCGTAATACTAGATGGCTTTGGATTTATGACAGGACACAATACAAAAGAAGTTGCAGAACTTGTATTTGAAGAATTAAAGAAAAGAAATAAATTATATAAAGTAGAAGAACACGAACACAGCTACCCAGTATGTTGGAGATGTAAGAGTGAAGTAGTATTTAAAGCAGTTCAAGAATGGCACATTAATAGCGATAAAATAAGACCAAAACTTATAGAAGCTGCAAGACAAGTTAAATGGACACCAGACTTTGCAGGAAAGAGAATGGAAGATTGGCTAAATAATATGGGCAACTGGGCAATTTCAAGAAAGAGATTTTATGGTTTACCACTTCCAATATATCCTTGTGAAGAATGTGGAAAAGTTACAGTTGTAGGTTCAAGAGAAGAATTAAAAACATTAGCAGTTGACCCTAAAAAAGTAGATGAATTACCAGATTTACATAGACCTTGGATAGATGGAATAGAAATAGTTTGCCCACATTGTGGAAAACACGTTCAAAGAATAAAAGATGTTGGAGACTGTTGGCTAGATGCTGGTATAGTACCATTTTCAACACTAAAATATTTTACAGATAAAGAATACTGGAAACAATATTTCCCAGCAGAATGGGTAACAGAAATGAAAGAACAAATAAGATTATGGTTCTATTCATTACTATTCATGTCTGTTGTATTAGAAGGTAGAGCACCTTATGAATCTGTACTTACATATAGTGCAGTTATCAAAGAAGATGGTGGAAAATTCTCTAAATCTGGCTATATGATTAAATTTGATGAAGCAGCAGAAAAAATAGGAGCAGACCCAATAAGATATCTATATGCAGGAGCACAAGTAAATAATGATGTTAGATTTGGCTTCAACCTAGGAGATGAATCAAGAAGAAAATTATTAAACTTCTGGAATATATATGTATTCTTCAATACTTATGCAGTGCTTGATATGCCAAATTTAAAAGACTATAAATTAGACATGTCTAAACTACAAAAAACAGATAAATGGCTACTTGCAAGATTAAACAAATTCCTAGAAGTAGCAAGAAAATCAATGGATAGTTATCAAGTTCAAAACTTAGTAAAAGAATTTGAAATATTTGTTGATGATATCTCAAACTTCTATGTAAGAGTAAACAGAAAGAGATTCTGGAAAATTGGTGAAGATAGTGATAAAACACTTGTATACTATTTATTATATACAACAATTAAGAAAATGTCTCAAGCAGTTGCACCAATAATACCATTTATGACAGAAGAAATTTGGCAAAACATGGTAAGAAGCTTTGAGCCAAACGAAGTAAAATCAATACACCTAAGTGATTATCCAGCTCCAACACCAGAATTTGAAAATGAAGAAATTCTAAAAGAAGTTGAAGAAATAAGAAAAGTAATAGCACTTGGCTTAATGCTAAGAAATGAAAAACAACTAAAAGTTAGACAACCATTAAACACAATGTATATTTCAAGTGAAAAAGATATTGAAAAATCAATAAGAGACTTTGAACCAATAATCAAAGAAGAACTAAATGTAAAAACAATAGACTTAATAAAAGATGAATCAATATTAAATGATGAATATTTAATGGTAAACTTCAAAGTTGCAGGAAGAATGTTAAAAGAAAAAATTCAAGATTTCAAAGCAAAAATAGAAGGCTTATCAGATGAAGAAATGAAAGAATTAGTATCAAAATTCAATGATGAAAAAAATAGCGAAATAGAAGTACCAGGCTTTGGAACATTTGAAAAGGACGTATTTTTAAAGAACATGAGACCAAAAGCACACATAGTTGTAATAAAGGAAGGCGACTACACAATAGCACTAGATACTATACTAACAGAAGAGTTGATTGTAGAAGGAATGTATAGAGATTTAGTAAGAACACTACAAGTATTAAGAAAAGATGCAGGACTAAAAGTAGAACAACGCATAACATTAAGCTTACAAACAGAAGGAAAATTAATGCAAAAAGTTCTAGAAGAATACCTAGAAAAAATAACTCAAGATACATTAACTGAGAAATTTGTAAAAACACCAATAGAAAACGACATTGAAAAAGAATTAGAAATTAACGGAGAAAAAGTAACAGTACAAATTAAAGGAATGTAAACAAAACAAAAAGCAAAGTGAAAAACACTTTGCTTTTTTGCCATACAACTATTGCTTTTTGACAAAATATATTGTATAATACTTAAACATAGGAAATGAGAGAAGCAGAGTGTGTTGCCACCTACATACACAGCAATAACTGTGAGAAAGTGAGGTGGTGTCTATGGTAGAAACAGCATTAATAACTGTAAACTATTTACTTTTCTTTGGATTAGTAATTGTAACTATCATAAATGTTGCCTTAATATTTGCGTTAGCAATACTATTAAGTAAACAACAATAAAAGTTAAACCATTCTGCTTTGCCGAGCGAATGGTTTATTAAATCTTCCTTAGGCAACCACTTTGTGGCTACTCATTTTCTATGATTATTATACATGTTTTTTTCTAAAATGTCAATATTTTTTCAAAAATGTGATATTATATTTACCAAATTTTAACTTTTTTTCGTATTGTAAGTTAATAAATTTATGCTAAAATTATAGCCCAAAAGGGGGAAATATTTTGAAAAAAATTAGCATAATTGTACCAATATATAATGAGGAAGAAAGCTTACCATTTCTAAGAAATAGATTATTAAATACAATAAATAAAATTAAAAATTATGAATTTCAAATATTACTTGTAAATGATGGAAGCAAGGATAATAGCCTAGCAGAAATGAAAGAAATTTGCAAACAAGATTTACGTTTTAAATACATATCACTTTCTAGAAATTATGGAAAAGAAGTAGCAATGCTTGCAGGTTTAGACTACTGCAAAGATAGTGATAGTGTAATTTTCATAGATGCAGATTTGCAAGATCCACCAGAATTAATTGAAAAAATGATAGAAGAATGGGAGAAAGGCTATGATGATGTATATGCAAGAAGAATTAGTCGAGAAGGAGAAAGTTGGCTAAAGAAATTTACATCAAAAATGTATTACAAAGTTTTAGCAAAAATGACTAAAATACCAATTCAAAAAGATACAGGAGATTTTCGTTTGCTAGATAAAAGGTGTGTTCAAGCACTATGCCAAATGAGAGAAAAAAATAGGTGTTCAAAAAGTTTGTTTAGCTGGATAGGTTATAACAAAAAAGAAATAACATTTGAAAGAGAAAAAAGAATAGCAGGAACAACAAAATGGAATTATATAAACCTAATAAAACTAGCAATAGATGGCATTACATCACTTTCAACCAAACCACTTAATATGCCTATATACATAAGCATTATTTTAGGAATAACACTTATTATATATGCTACAACGTTAGGAGTATTTGCAATAGCTGGACAAACAATAGTAGAGCTAAACATAATAATATTTGTTCTCTTATTATTCTTTACAATACATATGACATTTGTTAGCATATTTGGAATATATTTAGGAAAAATCTTTGAGGAAACTAAAGGTAGACCAATATACTTGTTAGATGAAATAAATGGAGAAAGAGAGAAAAATGATGGGGGATATAAAACACAAGAAAGTTGTTATAATAATTTTAATTTTAATCACTATTCTGCAAATTAGCACAAGAATATACATTGGGCACAAAAAGGTATATTACCATATGGATGAAATGTATTCTTATGGGCTTATGAATTATAATAAGCTAAACATTGCAGATAATGAAGATTTCCAAAATGTTTGGCATAATAAAGAATACTACTTAGATTACTTAACTGTTAACCAAAATGAAAAATGGAATTTAAAACCAGTATATGAAAATCAAAAAAATGATGTTCACCCACCTTTGTATTACCTACTACTTAGAATATCAGCAAGCTTTACAATAGATAGATTTTCAAAGTGGTCAGGAATAATATTAAACATAATAATATTTACTGTTTCCAATGTACTAGTATTTAAGATAGCAAAAGAATTATCTAAAAGTAACATCTATGGAATAATTGGGTGCGTTATAAATGGCTTTTCACTAATCGCTTTAAATTCAAATAGTTATATAAGAATGTATGAATTAGCAAATCTAATGACATTATTCTTAACATGGTTTCATTTAAAAATGTACTATAAAGAAAGTATCTCATGGCGAGACCTTTTGCCAGTTATAATTTTCTTTGTACTTGGAGGCTTAACGCACTACTATGTTCTAGCTTTTGGACTAGGCTTATATATAGTGTATACAATAAAATGTATAAAAAACAAGGAAAAGAATAATTTGCTTAAATATCAAATTGCAATAGCTATAAGTGCTATAAGCTTTTTGGCAATTTTTCCATATGCCATATATCATGTGTTTTTTAGTTATAGAGGGGTTTCACGGAGTAAAAACAAATATCAAAATTCAATTACTAGGATACGTATATCTTTTAAATAAAGAGGTATTTGGAAATCTGTTAGGTGTGGTAATTACTGCTATAATATGTACATATAAAAAGCCTAAACAAAGTAATCATATTCCAATAATTGCACCAATAATACTTTATTTCTGCGTAATAGTAGTAAAAGCACCATACATAGAAGCTAGATATTTCATGCCAATTTATAGTGTGATAAACATTTATGTGTTATATAAAATAAAAGACATTTTCGAAAGAAGTAAAACAGAAAAGCAAACACTTTTTATGATTATATCCTTATACTCCATTATTCTATGTAACCCAATAATCACAAAAACTAAACTAGATTTAACATATGAAGACTATAAGATACTAGTTCAAAAAGTCCAAAAAGAAAATAAACCAATAGTGTATGTTTTTGATTACACAAATAATAGATTTTTAGATGACTTGTATTTATTCACATTAGTAGATAAATCAATAGTTATAGATAAAGAGCATTTAACCAATGAAATACTAAATAATGGAGATATATTGCTAATATGCAGAGATAATTATATTCAAGAATTTAGCGATAAATTCCAGTATTCATATAAGCTAGTCAAAAACTTAAATGCCTACAACGTTTACGAAATAAGCTACAAAACTAGTATGAAAATACATAGTAAAACCAGAGTTTTTGCAGAAACTCTGGTTTTTTTATAGTGGAATTATTTCCAACAAATGAGCTAACCGCCGTAATCACGACATCACAGCTGTTACATAAATACATTACTACATTTTTCTAAAATGTCAATATTTTTCTAAAAAGTGTGATATAATATATGTCAAAAGGAGGAATTTTTATGAAAGAATATATTATAAATGTTGAAGGAATGGCATGTTCTGGCTGCGAAAAAAGAATAACAAACGTAATTAGCCAAATACCAGAAGTAAAAAAAGTTACAGCTGACCATATCACAGGAAAAGTTGTAATTGAAGCTGAAAATCTTGATGAAAACACAGCAAAAGAAAAGATTAACAACTTAGGCTTTAAAGCTTTATAAAGATATTAAAGTAAAGGTAATTTTAAAAATTATCTCTTTTTCTTGCTGAATGTAAAACGCTAATTATGTGAATTTTATTAGATTCAATTTTATATAAGATTATATACGATTTATAGATGAGCTCTCTATAATTTTCTTGAGAATACTGTAGAGAGACTCTTCCCATATAGGGAAAAAGACTTAAATGTTCTGTTTTTATTATGATATTGTTAATAGTTTTTCGAGCATAAAAAACAGAATTTTTAGAGATATAATTATAAATATTAATTAAGTCCAGATTGGCATTACTTGACCATACAATTATCTCCAAAGACATTCTCCAAAACTTCTTTGGTTGTGTAATATTCGCCGTCAGAAATTTCTTTTGAACCTAATTCAAAAGAAGCTATAATTATGTCATCATTAGGTAATGTTTCTTTATTTGATAATATATCTCTTAATTCAGTTTTGCTTAAATTTCTATAATATAATATTTTCTCATTATTTGACATACAAAGCACCTCACTTTATGAAATATTTTACCACTTTAATATCTTTATATGTGGAGATTATATAATAAACAAATCAAAAAGTCAATAATTATATTGATATAATCTTATTATTACTTAGAAAATATACTATAATACAAATTAAGGAGTTTTTATTATATATGAAAAAAGTTATATTAAACATAGAAGGAATGACTTGTAGTGCCTGTTCAAACGGATTAGAAAAATACCTAAACAAGCAAAAAGGCATAAAAAATGCGGTTGTAAATTTGGTAATGGCAACAGCAGTAGTTGAATATGATGAAGAGATTACTATCAAAGATATAAATAGATATGTTGAAGAAGCAGGATTTAAAAGCCTAGGAGAAAAACAAGAAGAAAAAAACAACCATAATTTTAGAAAGGCAATAATTTTTTCAGCTTTAGGTATAATTTTAATGTATATTTCAATGGGACACATGCTAAACTTACCAATTCCAGAGCTTTTAGATGGTATGATGCATCCTAAAATATATGCTACAACATTATTACTATTGACCACCGTATTCCTAATTTGGGGCTTTGATATAATTAAAAATGGAATTAAAAACATATTTCATAAAATGCCTAATATGGACTCTCTAGTTGGAATTGGTGTGCTAGTAAACTTTATATATAGTGCATATAATACAATTCTAATATTTAAAGGACAAACAAACCTAGTTCATAACCTATATTTTGAATCTTCAGCCATAATAATTTTATTTGTAAAATTAGGCAGAATGATTGACCAGAAAAATAAATCAAAAGCAGTTGATACTATTAAAAATTTAGTAACTATAACTCCTAGAAATGGTGTAATACTAAGAGATGGAAAGGAAATAACAGTTACAATTAATGATATACAAAAGGGAGATATAGTAATTTGCAGACCAGGAGAAAAAATTGCAGTTGATGGAATTATTACAAAAGGAAGAACCCATACAGATGAAGCATTTATAACAGGAGAAAGTAAACCAGTTAGCAAAGACGTTGGAAGCAGAGTAATTGCAGGAAGCATTAATTATGATGGATACATTGAATACAAAGCAGAAAACATAGGAAAAGACTCAGAAATTTCTCATATAGTAAACATGGTGGTTGAAGCAACAAACACAAAAGCACCAATAGCAAGACTTGCAGACAAAATAAGCGGATATTTCGTGCCAACAATTTTTGTTATTGCAGTAATCTCATTTTTGCTAAACCTTGCAGTTGTGAGAAATGGCACACAAGCAATAAATGCATTAGTAAGTGTTTTAGTTGTAGCTTGCCCTTGTGCATTAGGCTTGGCAACGCCTCTTGCGATGGTAGTTGCAATAGGAAATTGTACAAAAAATGGAATCCTTGTAAAATCAAGCGAAACACTAGAAGCTTCAAGCAAAATAGATACTGTAGTTTTTGATAAAACAGGAACATTAACACAAGGCAAATTAGCAATTCAAGATAAGGAAATATCAAAAGAAAATATGAAAATCTTGCAAAGCCTTGAAGAACATTCAAACCATCCACTTGCAAAAAGCATTTGCGAAAATGCAGATAATTTATATAGTGTGGAAGAATTTGAAGAAATTTCTGGACTTGGAATTAAAGGCAAAATTAAAAACCAGGTATATTTTGCAGGAAACAATAAGTTCATAGGAGATAGAGAAAATCCATATAAAAACTTAGAAGAAGAATTTTCAAATAAAGGAGAAAGCATAGTTTACTTATTTACAGAAAAAAGTGTGTTAGGTATAGTTGGACTTCAAGATACAATAAAACCAGAAATGAAAGAAGTAATAAACAAATTAAAACAAGCACAAAAACAAGTAATAATGCTTACAGGAGACAATACCAATACAGCAAATTCAATCGCCAGAGAGCTTGGAATAGAAAAGGTTATAAGCAATGTTTCACCAAAAGAAAAACTAGAAAAAATAAAAGAATTAAACACAAACAATAACTGCTTAATGATAGGAGATGGAATAAATGATAGCCCAGCACTAAAAACAGCAAGTATTGGAGTAAGTGTACAAAATGGAACAGATATAACACAAGACTCAGCGGACATAATTTTGTTAAATGAAAATATGGATTCAGTGTATAAGATATTAACAATAGGAGACAAAACAATAAAAATAATAAAACAAAACCTATTCTGGGCACTATTTTACAACATAGCAATGGTACCACTTGCAACAGGACTATTGCCAATAACCCTAAACCCAATGATAGCAAGCCTTGCAATGACTTTGAGCAGCTTTACAGTTGTAATAAATAGTTTAAGATTAAAAAGATAAAGTTGAAACTTTACCAAAATTTAACTTTTTTAGGTGTTATAAATTAATAATAATATGCTAATATTTATACTATTGAAAGTATTTACTTTCAATAGTTTTTTTAAAAGTAAAATTATGAAGCTAAATACTTACCATGTTTATGAATTTAAAAAAATATTAATAAAATATGATATAATTGATAAAAAAGGAGACCAACAATGCAAAAAATATTAGTAGTTGAAGATGAAAAAGAAATTGCAGAAGCAATAAAAATATATCTTGAAGAGGAAGGCTATGAAGTTATTATTTGTTTAAATAGTGAAAAGGCTATATCCCTATTTAAACAAAACGAATTTCAATTAGTTTTATTAGATATAATGATGCCAAAGGTAGATGGAATAACCCTTGCAAGACAAATACGAAAAACGAGCTCTGTACCAATTATATTTATATCAGCCAAAAGTGAAAGTACAGATAAAATTACTGGGCTAAATGCAGGAGCAGATGATTATATTACAAAACCTTTTGAACCACTAGAATTAATTGCTAGGGTAAAAGCAAATATTAGAAGATACTGCAAATTAGGAAGCAATGTTGAAAATGATAATTTAAGAATTGATGGCTTGGAAATTAATAACAAAACCAAAGAAGTTTTTATTGATGGAGAGCTTATTAAATTAACACCAATAGAATATAAATTATTATATTTCTTAGCAACTAATAAAGGACAAGTTTTCTCAATAAAACAGATTTATGAAAATGTATGGAAAGAGCCATTTGATGGATATGAAAAAAAGGTAGTTGTTCATATAAGTCACATTAGAGATAAGATTGAAATAAACCCAAAAGAACCAAAATATATAAAAGCTGTTTGGGGACTAGGATATAAGATAGAAAACCTAAAATAAGGAAAGGTGATTTTAATGAAGAATATAAAAATACTAATAAAGAAAATATTGCTATTTATAATATTTACAATAATAATATCTATTTCCTATCTAAAAATATGGCCATATATTAAAGAAAATGGAATAAAAATACCAAAAGAGAAAAAATACATAGAAACAGAAAACTTCCAAAGAGAATTTGCATTGGAAATAATGGGCTTAGAAAGCTCAGTAAGTTGGGGAATAGTAGAAGATTACTTTTATGAAAACGAATTTAATCAATATAATAGAAGTCAAACAAATGTAGAATATATCTTTGATATTGAAAAAACAAATGGAGAAACTATGCTTCTAAGTAATATAATAAATGAAAATTTAGAAGGAGCAATGAAAAATTTTAAAAACAGCACCGCATATTATATTTGTTCTTTAAACGAATGGCCAGAAACTAACCAAAGCACTTTAAAATATTCTCGCTTCAAGGCAAATCAGGAGATATTTAAAAAATTAGATGTATATATTAGAGTGCAAAACATTGATGTTAAAGATGAAATTTATATAGCAAAAGAAAAATACGAGGATTTTGCCAATAATTACAAAACATATTTAAGTATATGTGCAGTGTTATTTATACTATTTATCTTGATATTAATAAATGTAAGTAGGCACATAAATGAAACAAAGGGATTCAAATTATTTAATGGATTATATATTGAGCAAATAGTACTAATAATAGGAACATTAATTTATGTAGGAATATTAGTATTAGAAAGGCATTGGATTATTTATACTATTTATAAATATTTAATATATATAATTTATGTTTTATGCTATATAATTATCTCTGAAATATATTTTTACATTATTAGAAAAAACGCAAATAAAAGAGAATTTCTACTTCCAAAGGTCATAAAGCATTTTCAAAATATTTATAAAACAATTATAGTATATATTCTTGTTTGTTTAGCCTATGTATTTATAATAAAGAATTTTGCAAGCTATGGCTATTATAGTGTTGGCATTTATTCTCTAATCTTCTTAATAAACACAATAATTTTGCTTCATCAACTAAGCTTGTTAATTGAAATAAGTGAGATTACTACAAAAATAGAAACAATGGGAAGCGGAAATATGGAAAATATAATTGAATGTAGAAACGCAGAACTTCAAGAACTTGGAAAAAATATTAACAATCTAAAACAAGGAATGAAAAAAGCAGTTGAAGAAAGTATGAAGGCAGAAAGATTAAAAACAGACCTTATAACAAACGTATCACATGATTTAAAAACACCACTAACTTCAATTATAAACTATACAGATTTATTGAAAAAAGAAAAAATAGAGAATGAAAATGCACAAAAATATATTGAAATACTAGAAGAAAAATCTAAAAAACTAAAAAATTTAACAGAGGATTTAATAGAGGCTTCAAAAATATCATCTGGAAACGAAACAGTGAATTTAGAAAAATTAGATTTAAAAGAAATGGTACTACAAGCTAATGGAGAATTTGCGGAAAAGTTTGAAACGAAGAACTTAGATGTAATTAGCAATTTGCCTCAAGAAGCGGTAATAATGGATTTGGACGGTAAAAAAATGTGGAGAGTTTTAGAAAATTTATATCAAAATGTGTACAAATATTCTCTAGAAAACACAAGAGTATATGTTGATTTGGCAGTTCATGACAACATAGTATTTACAATAAAAAATATATCTAAAGAAAAGTTAAACATATCTCCAGATGAACTCATGGAACGATTCATAAGAGGAGATAGCTCAAGACATACAGGAGGAAACGGACTTGGATTATCAATAGCAAAAGACCTAAGCAAACTAAATGGTGGAACATTAAAAATAGAAATAGATGGTGATTTATTTGTTTCAAGACTAGAACTACCATTAAAACTTCTTAAAAAATGATTTTCTACCTTGACAATGCAAAGTTATTATGATATTCTAAACTTCCAAAAAGGATAATTGCATTTAATATATAGAAAAATGTAAAAGGGAGGATTTTAGAAATGGAACTAAAAGGATCAAAAACAGAAAAAAATTTAATGGAAGCATTCGCTGGTGAATCTCAAGCGAGAAACAAATACACATACTTCGCTTCAAAAGCAAAAAAAGAAGGATATGAACAAATTGCATCAATTTTTCAAGAAACAGCTGATAATGAAAAGGAACATGCAAAATTATGGTTTAAATTATTACATGATGGAGAAGTTCCAACAACTGTAGAAAATTTAAAAGCAGCAGCTGAGGGAGAAAACTTTGAATGGACAGATATGTATGATAGAATGGCAAAAGAAGCTAAAGAGGAAGGCTTTGACAGAATTGCATACCTATTTAGTGCAGTTGGCAAAATCGAAAAGGAACATGAAGAAAGATATAAAAAATTATTAGAAAACATAGAAGAAGGATTAGTATTTTCAAAGGATGGAGACAGAATTTGGAAATGCAGAAACTGCGGACATATAGTAATTGGAAAATCAGCACCAGAAATTTGCCCAGTATGTAGCCATCCTAAAGCATATTTTGAAATAAAAGCAGAAAATTATTAATAATTATTGCAAATAAATGGAGGAATTATGGAGTACAAACAATTATTACAAGAATTGGATAATATTGATATTGTTATGCTAAATAACTTAGATAATAACAATAGGTTCAAAAACAGCAATGACATTCAAGTTAGAGCACGGATTAGCAAAATTAGAACAACTTAAAAATAGTATTCCAAAAATGCAAGGTTATATTAAGGAAAGGTTTGATAATACATATCAAGCTTATCTAACTGCCATGGGAAAGCAAAATAATAATACTAAAGCAGATACATATTTTGCTTATATTAATGATACAAAGAAAATGTTTAAAAATGGAATAGATAATTCAGATGAAGCACTGAATATTTTAGTAAATGCATTAAATTCTAGACATCTACCAAATGAATATGCTATTAATTATATTTTAGCACATAATGGTGCAATGGGCTTATCTTTGGAACAACAAAAAGCTTTTGAACAAATAGTACCAATTATAAATTTAATTTCACAGGAAAATAAAAATATTGAAAACGAAGTGGATAAAAATAATGCTTTAATTGTTCCAGAAAAAAAGTTAAACATCTTTCAAAAAATTAAAAACTTTTTCACAAAAAGAAAAAATACAACTCAAATAAATGCCAATGTTCAAGAAACAAATAATAAAAATGCAAATGATTTTAGAAAGAAACAAAGGGTAGATGTAAAATCAAAAGTGCCAGTTCAAAGACAATATGAGCCAGAATATATTGCTATAAGCGATTTGCATGGAAATATGGATAAATGGAATATGGTAAAAGATTTGATAGATTCTAATCCAAATGTAAATGTAATAATGCTTGGAGATGCAATGGATAGAGGCGATTTTGGACCAGAAATTTTATTACAAATAAAAGAATTAAGCGATAAAGGAAGAATGAAATATTTGCCAGGAAATCATGATATTTTTGCCTATAATTATATAAAGATGAGAAAAAATCCAAACTCTTCTCCATTTATAATGGCTCAAGCCCACTTAGAAAACAATGGAGGAGAAGTTACAATGCAAAAATTAGACAAGTTTTCATCCATTGTAAATAGTGAGTTTGCTAAAGGAAACATAAACCAAAAAGTTACTTTAGACGAACTAGCAGACTGGCTGGGTGCACAACCAATACAGAGAAAAATGGAAATTGACAATTATAAATTTGCATTAGCACATGCTATATTTGATGAAAAACTATATGAGCAAAATCCAAACTTCAATTTAGCAGATGCACTTGAATTAGAAAAAAATGGGCAAAAAGAGAGTGAAACTTATAGAAAATTCTATACAACAATGTGGTATAGAGAAGGAGATATGAGAACACAACCTGCAAAACCAACACTCCCAGAAAATAATGTAATAATTGTAGGACATACAAGACAGCCAGAAGTTAATATTGATTTCAATAAGCCAAAGTCTCCAATCGTTTACATAGATACTGGAAAAGGAAGTTTGTCAGGATTTAGTTTAAATAAAAGGCAGAGTGTTATGCTTGAAAATGATAAAACAAGATAAATTATAAAAAAAAGAGGAAAACATAAAAGGAATCCTCTTTTTAATTTGTATTTACTTTTTAAATCTAATATCATCACCGAAAAATCTGTATATATTATAGTTACCAATAAATCTTGACACAATTCTCTCATCATAAGTGTTAAATAATCCCTGTAAATCAAGATTTGTTGAAATTATTGTTTTTGTTATTTTACCATTTTGGTTAAGAAGTCTTGTATTAATTATCTTATATAATTCAGTAAACTTCATGCTATTCATAGTTTCTGTGCCTAAGTCATCTATTACTAGTAAATCAACAGTCAATAGATTTTGTGAAAATGTACTATCATTATTTTTACTAAACATTTCACTTATTAAAGTATCTAACATAACAGGAGCAGTTTGGTAAAGAACGGTTTTTCCTTTAGCTAAAAGCTCTGCAACAATACAATTTGATAAAAAAGTCTTTCCAAGACCTGTTCCACCTGAAAAAAGTAAATTCCTTTCATTTGAATTATCAAAATTTCGAATAAACTTTTTAACCTCTTTGCCAATTACTTTAATATTCTCTCTAGGAGATATGTTAGAATTATATTTTGCTTCATTGACCTCATCAGAATATAAATTAATATTGAATTTCTTGAAGTTTTCTCTATCTAAATTTCCAATATTAGAATTATTATATTCAATATTAAGTAGCTTTTGTTTTAAACAGCTGCACATTGTAGTAATACCGTCTTTAGTAATATAGCCAGTATCTTTACATTTTAAACATTCATATTTTGGAGATAAATAGCTTAAATCTTTGCCATCATTTTTTAATATAGTCATTCTTTCATTTTTTAAAATATTTACCTTATTTTGTAAATCTTCTAAAATAGAAGGATTATGTGTTGAAATAATTGACTTGGCAGCTTCAATAGCACAAGAATTAAGCTCGTTTTCAATTTCTTGAAGGCGAGGAAACTTAATATATAAATCATTTTTGCGTTGCTCTAAATCAGAAATAGCTTTCATTTGCTTGTTATCGTATTCTTTTAAAAGCTTCTTCAATGTGCTACTATTATCCATTCTTAATATCTCCTTTTATTGTTTTGTATTTGCATATAAATCATTTAAGTTATCGTATGTTCTTTGAGTATAATTATTGTAATTTGTTTTTTTCTCAATCTCCTTAATATTCTTATTTTGAGTTTTAAAATCAGCCATGAATTTTTGAATTTCTTCAGGTGTTTTTAAATTCTTTTCATGCCAATTTGTAAGCAATTTATCAAAATAATCAAATGTTGGGTTTGCTTTTGATGTAGTTTTCTTTAAAGCAATATTTATAACATCTAAGTTGTAGCCATAATCCAATACCCACTTTTCAATGTATTCTTCTTCAAACTCGGTAAAAGCATTATAACGGCCAAGCTTTTTGGCGATAGATTTTTTAATTTTGCTCATATTATCATATTTTTGGTAGTAGTTTTCCAAATCGTTAAATGTTTTTATTTTATTTTTAGACCATGCCTCTGCAACTGTTTGAACATAATTTTTATGAAGAGCAGATTTTCCATAGCAATAATCAAATAAGGAAACCATAACCTGTTCATCAAATTCATATTTTTTAAACCATAAATCAATATCACTGTACCAAGAAGGAGACATAACACCCTGAAAATATTGGTTGTTAATACTTTCTATTGCTTTGGCTCTGTATTGATTCTCGCTATTTTTTTGAATAGCTTCAGGAGTTAGTGTCAAATTTGGAGTATATGATTTATGCAATTCAAGTTCTTGTAAGCAGTTAAGTGTATACCCAGTAGGCCTTTTAGTTATAACCCCATTTTCCTCCCAAAAAGTTAGACCAGCCTGAATAATATTAAAAGGAATATTAAGTTTTTTAGATAAATCTGTTATTTTAATATCCTTATCATATTTAGACAAAAAAACAAGGCATAAATATATCTTAATAAAATCGCCATTAGCACAAGACAAATACTCAGTAAAAAATATATCTGGTATTTCTGTATGTGAAAATAAAATAGATTTATCCTTACAATCTAACTTCATAAAAATCTCTCCCTTTTTAGTTAAAACATTATATCATTTTCAAGAGGATAAAACAATAAAAATATAAAAAAACAAAAAAATCCTTGAAAAACTTACTAAAACCCTTGACTTTTCATTGAAAATATGGTAAATTATATAAGCTATGTTCTATTAATTGGGAGCATAGCTTAAAAAACGCATCGTTAAAACCCGTAAATAAAAGTTGGAGGTGGAGCTAAAATGGCTGCAAAAGGACCTAGAGAAAATATTACATTAGAATGTACAGAATGTAAAAGAAGAAATTATGTAACAAGCAAAAATAAAAGAAATAACACAGAAAGATTAGAAGTAGAAAAATATTGCAAATTCTGCAAAAAAAGAACAACACATAAAGAAACAAAATAAGGCAATTAAGCTGTTTTTAGGAGGAAATAAAATGGCTAATGAAAAGGATGTTAAAAACAACAAAAAAGAAACCAAAAATAAAAAAAGTTTCTTTAAAGATTTCAAAGCAGAATTGAAAAAAGTTATTTGGCCAACACCAAAACAACTTGTAAACAATACAGTTGCAGTTGTTACTATTGTAGTAATTACAGCAGCTATCGTATTTGTATTAGATGTAATGTTTGATTTACTAAGCAAATATGGAATAAATAATTTGAAATCTCATGTTAGAGGATATAATACTGTTCAACTACAAGATGACCACGATCATGACCATGATCATGACCATGAAAATGAAAGTGGAAATGTTGTTGAGGAAAATACAGCAGTAGAAAATAATACAACTGTAGAAACAACAGAAAATGAATAATTATAGGTTTTACATTAACTTTAAAAAGGAGGCTTAAACCAAATGTCTCAAGTAGAAGAAAATTTAGAACCAAGATGGTATGTTGTACATACATACTCAGGATATGAAAATAAGGTTAAAACAGATTTAGAAAAAACTGTTAAAAATAGAGAGCTTGAAGATTATTTCTTTGATATAGTTGTTCCAATGGAAGAACAAATAGAAATTAAAGATGGTAAAAGAAAAGCAAACTTAAAAAAAGTTTTTCCTGGCTATGTTTTAGTTAAAATGATTGTAACTGAGGAATCTTGGTATATAGTAAGAAATACTCGAGGAGTTACAGGATTTGTTGGTTCAGGTACTGATCCAATACCTCTTACAAATGAAGAAATAAGAAGTATGGGATTTGAAACTGCAATAGTAGAAATAGACTATGATGTTAATGATTCAGTTAAAATACTAAATGGAGCATTAGCAGGATTTATAGGAACAGTTCAAGAGATAAACAAAGAAAAAGGAAAAGTAAAAGTCCTTGTTTCAATGTTTGGAAGGGAAACACCCGTAGAGCTAGAGTTTGCCCAAGTTGAGAAAGTCTAAAAATATTAAAATATAAATGTATAAAAAATGAAAGGAAGTTTTTAAAATGGCTCAAAAAGAAGTTACTAATATAGTAAAATTAC
>ERZ772883.275-NODE-275-length-58078-cov-33.323217_pt1 | contig 58078 bp, 53 predicted proteins | sample MGYA00580575_ERZ772883 | MGnify/ENA primary metagenome ERZ772883 (study PRJEB29015, sample SAMEA2737666) | human gut metagenome | biome: human gut; feature: human-associated habitat; material: faeces | place: China | collected 2012 ... | reverse complement strand
CCATCGCCATGGACGAAGGTCTCCGCTTCGCTATCCGCGAAGGCGGCCGCACCGTTGCCTCCGGCGTTGTTTCACAGATAATCGAATAAAATCGAGATAAAAGCAAGCCCCCGACCGCCGAAAGGAAGAGGGGGCTTTTTTATGCCCGAAACTACATAACTGGCAGAATTTGCGCATTTTTGGTAATGACAAATAAGCTCGTCCGTGATAAAATAAGCATACAAGCGGGAATATATTTTCTGCTTAATTTTTACAGAGGGTTGACATTGCCATGAGTACGCAGTCTATAATTCAGGCAGGCAGGCAGGCAGGCAGGCAGGCAGGCAGGCAGGCAGGATAGCTCTGTCTTTTTGTGCTGTCCGAGCAGCATATATATCAGGCGCGCTTTGCCCATGGGTTTTGTGGGCGGGGCGCGCCTTTTGATATACTTTCACAGCTACACCTGTTAAAAAGGAATCGAGGCGATCAATCAGAACAAAGAAGGAGGCTTTTACACATGAAGGGAAAGAAAATCGTATCAACGCTTCTTGCGCTGCTGCTTCTCGCCAGTCTGCCCGTGTCGGCGCTGGCGGCGGAGTGGGACATCGGCAAGGGCGACATCACCGTAAACGCGGGAAGCGGCGGGCAGACGGTCACGCAGGGAGGCGGAGCCGCTATACCGGACAGCGCGCCCGTCATTACGGGAACCTCTAAGGAAAACAACGTCACCATCAACGCGGATAGCGGTCAGACCGCAAGCGTCACCCTCTCCGGTGTGAACATCGACGTGCGCGATAAGGGCAAGGCCGCCGTTTCCACCACCGGCGAGGGCAATGTCAGCATCGAGCTGAACGGCGGAAGCACGCTCAGGAGTGGCTATGAGCATGCCGGCCTTGAAAAGAACAACGGCGGCAGCCTGACCATTGCGGACGAGGACAAGAACGGCAAGCTGACCGCCTGGGGCGAACAACAAGGTGCGGGCATCGGCGGCGGAAGCGGAAAGGACGGCAGCAACATCTTCATCACCGGCGGCGGGGTCAACGCCATCGGCGGCCTCGCCGCCGCAGGCATCGGCGGCGGCCTCGGCGGCAACGGCAGCAACATCACCATTTCCGGCGGCAAGGTCGGGGCCACCAACGGCCTCAACGGCGCAGGCATCGGCGGCGGACAGCACGGCAGCGGCAGCAACATCACTATCTCCGGCGGCGAGGTCAACGCCAGCGGCGGCAAGAGCGGTGCGGGCATCGGCGGCGGCCTCGGCGGCAACGGCAGCGACATCATCATCTCCGGCGGCGAGGTCAGTGCCAGCGGCGGCAAGAACGGTGCGGGCATCGGCGGCGGAGTAGATGGCAAGGGAGAAGGCATCACCGTTTCCGGCAATGCACAGTTGAAGGTGCGGGGCGGCAGTGTCCACGGAGATTACGGAACGGGCGCAGGCATCGGCGGCGGCGGCAGCTATGGCACCGACGGCGCAGAGGTGGAGCCGGATATTTGCGGGCTGAACCCCGGCGGAAAAATCGAATATTACGAGCCGGGCAGCGGGATGACGGGAACTCCCAGCAAAACGATTACAAATCCCACCGGAGACTATGTATGGGACAGCGGCACGGTGACGACGCCCGCCACCTGCACGGGAAAGGGGGTCAGGACTTACACCTGCACCAGCTCCTCCCATACAAGAACCGAGGATATCCCCGCCCTGAACCACAGCCTTGCAGGGCAGGAGTATGTTTCCAACAACGATGCGACCTGCGAGCAGGACGGCACAAAGACGGCCAAGTGCGTGCGCTACGGCACGGGCGGCTGCACGGAAACGGACACGGTAACGGACACGGGCAGCAAGCTCGGGCATCTATTTGAGGACTATGTTTCCAACAACGATGAGACCTGCGAGCAGGACGGAACAAAGACGGCAAGGTGCGTGCGCTACGGCACGGGCGGCTGTATGGCAACAGACACGGTAACGGACACGGACAGCAAGCTCGGGCATCTCTTTGAGGACTATGTTTCCAACAACGATGCGACCTATGCGCACGACGGCACCAAGACGGCAAAGTGCGTGCGGTATGACCAGTGCGGGGAGACCCACACCATGCCGGATGAGGGAAGCCGGTTAATAGCTCCTCCCCTCTACCGCGTGACCGATAAGGACGGCAGGGACATTGCCTACACGGCCGAGCAAAAGGGCGGCGTGCTGACCGTCACCGTTGACGAGGACTTCGCCGTGCTTACGAGCAGCCTGAGCGGCATGACCGCCCTCAGGGCGCAGGGCATAGAAAAGATTATTTTTGTCACCAACGGCGCAAAGACCGCCGTAAAGCTCTCTACCATCATTTCAAAGCTCACCGCGAACGGCGTCTTCCGCCTCACCCATGACGGCAAGGCCGTCACATTCACCCTCGGCTAAAGCATGGCGGATGTGAGCGCCATTCTCATCAAGCCGTAAGCGAAATCTCAGAATCCATGTAGGCGGGCAGGCACAGGCTGTGCCTGCCCTCTTTGTCCGCCAAAAAGCGCGGCGGACGGCGGCAGTCAATGGCATCCCACCACCACCCCCGTCCCCGTGATAGTCATACCCCCCAAGACCGGCGATATGACCATATGGCAGAGCATACTGCATTTCTTAGGGATAAGGTAAATAAATAGGCGGACGAAAAAGCCCCCGCAATGCGGGGGCTTTTCGTCTGTCAAAAAACCCCAGGGTTGATAAGGGGCCGCAGCCCCTTATGTTTAATCCGGCTCTGACGACATGTGCGTCAGAACGGATGAAAACCCAGAGGTTTTCGTACTTTGCGGATTTTGCCGCCCGGGAGCGAATGCGAGAGGCAAAACCCGTAAAACTCAAAAAAGTGGCATTCAGCCACTTTTTTGACACTCTAAAAGCCCCCGCAATGCGGGGGCTTTGGTGTTATATCAGGCTTTACTGCTCAAACTGGAACTCGTCGGCGTTCTTTTCCATAAAGAGGTTGAAAACGGCGTTGAGTATTTCCTCGTCCTCCACGCCCTGAAGCATGTCCTCCTCGTTGTCCTCGTTGTCCTCCTCGGCCTCCAGAAGCTCCAGAATGACCGCCTCGGGCGAGTCGGATTCGTCATCGACAGGCAGCATGACTACGTACTCATGCTCCTTGTAGGGCACTATATCCAGCACCTCAAAGTCCACATCGCTGCCGTCGGAATCGGTAAGGGTTATGACGTTGGTGTATTCCTCCTGCATGGCTACGCTCTTTACGCCTTTCCGTCGCAGCCCAGCACGTCAACCAGCTTGTGCTCTACCATGGCCTTTATGGCGGCGCGGGCGGGCTTCAGATACTGGCGGGGATCGAAGTGATCCGGGTGCTCGTTGAAGTACTGGCGAATGCAGGCGGTCATGGCAAGGCGCAGGTCGGAGTCGATATTGATCTTGCAGACCGCACCCTCGGCCGCTTTGCGGAGCTGCTCCTCGGGGATGCCTACTGCATCGGGCATCTTGCCGCCGTTTTCGTTGATTATCTTAACGAATTCCTGAGGCACAGAGGAAGAACCATGAAGCACGATGGGGAAGCCGGGCAGACGCTTTGCCACTTCGTCCAGTATATCGAAGCGGAGTGGAGGAGGTACCAGTATGCCCTTTTCGTTGCGGGTACACTGGGCGGCGGTGAACTTGTATGCGCCGTGGCTGGTGCCTATGGCTATGGCCAGAGAGTCTACGCCGGTGCGGTTGACGAATTCCTCGACCTCGTCCGGGCGGGTATAGGAGGAATCCTCGGCGGATACCTTTACCTCGTCCTCAACGCCCGCAAGGGTGCCGAGCTCGCCCTCTACCACTACGCCGTGATCGTGGGCATACTCGACTACCTGACGGGTCAGGGCGATGTTGTCCTCGAAGGATTTGGAGGAACCGTCTATCATGACGGAGGTAAAGCCGCCATCTATGCAGCTCTTGCACAGCTCGAAGGTATCGCCGTGGTCGAGATGCACGACAATGGGAAGATCAAAGCCCGCGGTCTGCTCGGCGTCCTCTATGGCGGCCTCGATGAGCTTCATCAGGTATACGTGCTTGGCGTAGGCGCGTGCGCCCTTGGAGACCTGGAGGATAAGGGGGGCGCGCTTTTCGATAGCGGCCTCGGTGATGCCCTGAATGATCTCCATGTTGTTGACGTTAAAGGCGCCGATGGCGTAGCCGCCATTGTAGGCCTTTTTAAACATTTCAGTACTCGTTACAAGTGCCATTTTATTATCTCCTTTTCAAAAAAGTGTATAAAACTTCAACACTAAATATTATATCCCTAAAAAAGTATGTTTCAATAGTGTCAAAGCCGGTTTTTAGAAAATGCATATTAGAATTGTAGATAGCTGGTGCTTGGGGTATAATAACAAACAGGTAATATATGCCAAAACAGGCCGAAAGGAAAGAAAATGGAAAAGCTTTTATCGCTGGTTGTACCGGCATTCAATGAGGAAGAGGCAATGGAGCAGTCCTTTGAGAGGACGTACAGGGCCATGAGCTCCATAGGCTATCCCTTTGAGATAATTTACATAGACGACGGCAGCAGGGACAGGACATGGGAAATAATATCCCGCCTTGCCCGGGAGCACGAAGAGGTTAAGGCACTGCGATTCTCAAGGAATTTCGGCCATCAGCTGGCGGTTACCGCCGGCATGGACGAAGCGAAGGGCGACGCGGTGATAATCATGGACGCTGATTTGCAGGACCCTCCGGAGGTCATCGCAGATATGGTGAAGGCGTGGGAGCAGGGCGCCGATATAGCCTACGGCAAGCGGCTGCACCGCAAGGGCGAGACTGCCGCGAAGAAGTTTACCGCATGGTGCTATTACAGGCTGCTGAATATGATGAGCGCCTATCCGATACCCTTGGATACAGGCGATTTCCGGCTTCTCGACAAGGCCGTTGCGGATGAATTCAAGGTGCTCAGGGAGCACAACAGGTTCCTTAGGGGAATGAGCGCGTGGCTGGGCTATAACGCCGTTCCCGTGGAGTACGTCCGGGAGGAGAGGTGCGCGGGAAAGACCAAGTACACCCTTAAGAAGATGCTCAGGCTTGCCGCCGACGGCATATTCGGCTTTTCCTCAAGGCCGCTGACGCTTATAGGCTGGGCAGGGCTTGCGGTGCTGTGCATAGCCCTGCTTGGGCTTATCGCTACCATAGCATGTGCCGCCGTAACAGGCGTTCCCGGGTGGCTTTGGGCGGTGTGCGCCCTGGTGCTGCTGGATGGTGTGATACTGTGCGCTATGGGCGTACAGGGGGCTTATACGCAGCGCATTTACGACGAGGTAAAGGGGAGGCCCCTTTACATAATAAAAGAAAGGCAAAGCTGAGCCTTTCAAAAGTATGCGAGAGGAAGGTAAAAAAAGATGACAGATCCGAGGATCAAGACACTTGCAAAAAACCTCATAGGCTTTTCCTGCGCCGTAAAGCCCGGTGAAAAGATACTTATCGAGGGCAACGGCGAATGTACCGAGCTGGTCAAGGCGTTGGTCAAGGAGACCTATGCCGCGGGCGGCGTCCCCTTCGTATGGATAAAGAAGCCTGAGGTATGCCGGGAGCTGGCGCTGGGCGCGACGAAGGAGCAGCAGGAGCTTATGGCAAAGATAGACTGCGAGCTCATGCGCCACATGGACGCGTATATCGGCATAGGCGCGAAGCTCAACACTAACGAGATGTCCGACGTGCCGGGGGATAAGCTGGCCCTCATAAGCGCCGTATACGGCAGGCCGCTGAACAACATTCGCATACCCAATACCAAGTGGTGCGTGCTGCGCTATCCCAATCCCAACTTTGCCCAGATGGCAGGCATGAGCACCGAGGCCTTCGAGGACTTTTACTTTAACGTTTGCAACCTCGACTATGCTAAGATGGACAAGGCCATGCAGCCCCTCAAGGAGCTTATGGAAAAGACCGACAGGGTGCATATAGTGGGCCCCGGCACAGACCTCCGCTTCTCCATAAAGGGTATGCCCGCCATAAAGTGCTCCGGCGACAAGAACATTCCGGACGGCGAGATATATACCGCTCCCGTAGACGGCAGCGTAGAGGGAACAATAACCTACAACACCCCCTCCATAATGGACGGCTTCACCTACGAGAACGTATGCCTTACCTTCAGTAAAGGGCGCATAGTGGAATCCACCTCCAACGACAACGAGCGCATAAAGGCCGTATTTGACAGGGACGCGGGCGCGCGTGGCGTGGGCGAGTTCGCTATAGGCGTGAACCCCTTTGTCACCTTCCCCATGAAGGACACCCTCTTCGACGAGAAAATATCCGGATCCTTCCACTTTACCCCGGGTTGCTGCTACGACGACTGCAACAACGGCAATAAGTCCTGCATACATTGGGATCTCGTATGCATACAGACACCCGAATACGGCGGCGGCGAGATGTACTTCGACGATGTGCTCATACGCAAGGACGGCCGCTTCGTGCTGCCCGAGCTGGATTGCCTCAATCCCGAGAACCTTAAATAACAGTAACGGGAACACATGGATAAAAACGACCTTAGAGCCGAGATACGCAGGCTTTTAAACGAAAGGGGAGCTGTTGTCGTTGCCATAGACGGCAACAGCGCTTCGGGAAAAACCACCCTGGCAGAGGAGCTCCGGGAGGAGTTCTCCGCCAGGGTTTTCCACTGTGACGATTATTTCCTCCAACCTTACCAACGCACTGAACAACGTCTTAACGAAACCGGCGGCAACTTTGACAGGGAGAGATTTCGGAAAGAAGTGGCGGAACCCGCAAGGCTGCACATGGACGCGGAATGCCGCAAATATTTTTGCAGGACAGGCGAACTGTCCGCTGCATTTACGGTAAAATTTACCTCGCTGACAGTCATAGAAGGCAGTTATAGCCTGCACCCATATTTGGGAGAATACTATGATATAGCGGTATTTGTATCTGTAGATTCCGAGGAGCAGAGCAGGCGCATTCTTCAAAGGAACGGTCCTGACATGCATAGGCGCTTTATGAGGGAATGGGTGCCTATGGAAAACAGATACTTCGAGGAGATGCGCATAAGAGAAAAGTGCGGCTTTGATATAAGCATAAATTATAGAGAGGGGGCTTGCCAGTAGAAAATGCAGTTTCGCTAAAATTCTCTTGCAAACCTAAAAAAAATAGAATATTATAATATGCGTTGGTTAATTTATTGTCAACTATCGGTCCAATAAGCCGATTTTATAAATTTAAAAATTTAAACGGAGGAAATATTACAATGTCAGTAAAAGTGGGCATTAACGGTTTCGGCCGTATCGGCAGTCTGGCTTTCCGAGCCGCTGTTGAAAACGATAACGTAGAAGTAGTGGGCATCAACGATCCCTTCATAGCACTGGATTATATGGGCTATATGCTCAAGTTTGATACCGTCCATGGCCGTTTTAAGGGTACCATAGACGTGCAGGGAGACAAGCTGGTGGTAAACGGCAAGTCCATTTCCGTATATTCCTGCATGAACGCGGCGGATATCCCCTGGACCGAGTGCGGCGCAGAGTATATCCTTGAGTGCAGCGGTATCAACACCACCGTCGAGCGCGCTTCCGAGCACCTGAAGGCAGGCGCGAAGAAGGTCGTCATCTCCGCCCCCAGCAAGGACGCTCCCATGTTCGTAATGGGCGTAAACCATGACACCTACACCAAGGACATGACGGTTGTTTCCAACGCATCCTGCACCACCAACTGTCTGGCTCCTCTTGCCAAGGTTATCAACGACAACTTCGGCATCGTAGAGGGCCTTATGACTACCGTCCATTCTATCACAGCCACCCAGAAGACCGTAGACGGCGCCTCCAAGAAGGATTGGCGCGGCGGCCGTGCGGCGGCACACAATATTATCCCCAGCTCCACCGGCGCTGCCAAGGCCGTGGGCAAGGTCATTCCTTCCCTCAACGGCAAGCTCACCGGCATGTCCATGCGCGTACCTACTCCCGACGTATCCGTTGTAGACCTTACCTGCCGCCTGGAGAAGTCCGCTACCTACGATGAGATCAAGGCCGCCATGAAGGCTGCTTCCGAGAGCGACCGTTTCAAGGGCATCATAGATTACACCGAGGACAAGGTAGTATCCTCCGACTTCTATCATGATCCCCATACCTGCATCTTCGATGCAGACGCAGGCATTGCCCTGAACGACCACTTCGTAAAGCTGGTTGCCTGGTACGACAACGAGTGGGGTTATTCCAACAAGCTGGTCAACCTCTGCGAGCACATGGCCGAGGTAGACGCAAAGTAACCTCAAATAAATTTGCCCCCACGATTTAGGCGGGTGAACCGCCGATGAATACCCCCTGCCCATGCGGACAGGGGATATTTTTTTTGCCGGGGCTTTTATGCATACAAATCTTTTGTTATAATAAGTATATAAAGATACTTTTAAGCTTTGGTTCTTAAAAATATTATTTTACTGGAGCATACTTATATGGATATAAAACAGCTTGAGGCTTTTTGCATGGTGGTAAGGCAAGGCAGCTTTTCCAGAGCGGCAAGGGTGCTGGGGGTATCCCAGCCCACCGTGAGCGCGCATATTTCCACCCTCGAAAAGGAATTGGGGTGCGAGCTGCTCATACGCACCAGCAAGAGCATACTGCCTACGGATAAGGGAGCGACGCTTTTAGGCTACGCACAGGGCATAATGAGTCTCAGACAGAAGGCGCTGGAGGAACTTTCAAGGGAGGATTCACGCTATACGGGCAGCATCACCATAGCGGCCTCATCTGTGCCTGCACAGTACTGCCTGCCGGAGCTGCTCTCGGAATTCAGCCGGGAGTATCCGGGGGTATCCTACCAGCTGCACAACACCAACAGCCTGCAGGCTGTGGAGGAGGTAAGGCGCGGCAAGGCGGATATAGCCCTTACGGGCGCCAGAGTGGAGAACACCAATTGCGAGTTTACCAGCTTCCTCAAGGACGAGCTTGTGATAATAACCGCCAATAACGAGCGCTTCAGGAAGCTGAACGGCAGCTTCCCAAGGGAGCTTCTTAAAAAGGAGCCCTTCATAGCCAGAGAGCTGGGCAGCGGCACCAGAATGGAATATGAGCAGCTGTTGCGCAGCGAGGGCATAGAGCCGGGCGAGCTCAATACCGTTGCCGAGATGAATTACAGCGAGGCGGTAAAGAAGTCCGTAGCGGGAGGGCTGGGCATAGCTATAATCAGCATACACGCCATAAGCGATGAGCTTTCATCAGGAAGGCTGCTGTGCTTTAATCTGGGAGATAAGGCCATGCAGCGGGACCTGTATCTGGTTATACGGAGAAATCGCTCAGAAATGTCCACGGCGGCGCTGTTTTCATCCTTTGTGCTCAGGCATTACAACGTAGAGAAAAATTAAAGGCAAACAAAAAAAGACGGCACGCGCCGCCTTTTTCTATTATCGTCAGTCGCCCATGGGCTTTATCTTGTTCTGGTATATCCTGTAGAGGTTTATGCCCACAAAGGTTATGGAGCCAAGCTCGGATATGGGGAAGGCATACCATACGGCGGACAGGCCGAGGGTACGGGAGAATATGAAGGCCACCGGCAGAAGTATGGCAAGCTGGCGAAGGGCGGATGAAAAGAAGGAAAGCCTGCCGTCGCCTATTGCCTGGAACAGGGAGGAGCCCATTATGCACAGAGCTGCGAAGGGGAACGAGTAGCTGATGATCTTAAGGGCGGGAACGCCTATGGCCATCATTTCGTCGGACGCGTCAAACAGCCGCAGCATAAAGTCGGAATGGAGCTGGAATATCAGCATGCCAAGGCACATTATGCTGAAAGCATATATGCAGCCGTATTTCAGCGCTTCCATTATGCGCTTCCTGTTGCGCGCACCGTAATTGTAGCCCATTATGGGCATGGTGCCGGAGTTCAGGCCGAATACCGGCATGAAAACGAAGGACTGGAGCTTGAAATAGATGCCGAATACGCTTACAGCGGTAGAGGAGAAGGCTATCAGTATCTTGTTCATGCCAAGGGTCATTATGGAGCCTACCATCTGAAGGAAGATGCTTGGCACGCCTACATCGTATATGTCGGATATACTCTGCTTATTCGGCCTGAAGTTCCTGAAGCTTATTTTTACCAGACAGGACTTGCGGCTTAGCATGAGCAGACCCAGCAGCATGCCCACCAGCTGCCCGCCCACTGTAGCTATGGCAGCGCCGGCAATGCCAAGCTTTGGAAAGCCGTAAAGGCCAAATATGAGTATGGGGTCGAAAACTATGTTGAATACCGCGCCAACGAGCTGTACGAACATGGACTTCATGGTGCTGCCCGTTGCTTGCAGCAGCTTTTCACACATCACCTGAACCGTCACGAATACGGCGGGAATACCTACCCATGAAAGATAGGTTATGGCATACTCGGTTATCTCCGCGTCCGCATGGAACAGATATATCATGGGACGGTGGAGCAGACCGAAAAGCACCGCGAAAACCACGCCTCCGCAAATGGCCAGAAACATGGCGTTGGTAGCGGCGGTATCCGCTTCTCCCTGACGCTTTTCGCCGAGACGGCGTGCCACAAGGGAGTTTGCGCCTATGGCCGTGCCCACGGAAACGGCGTTTATCAGCATCTGGTACGGGAAAACCAGCGAAACCGCCGTAAGGGCGCTTTCACTTATGCGGGAAACGTAAATGCTGTCAACAACGTTGTAGGTAGCCAGAACCAGCATGGATACCATCATGGGAAGTGACATTTTGATTATGAGGCTTCTTATTGGCAGATAGCCCATCTTGTTTTCGGCGTGTGTGCTTTCCATTTTTTTGACCGTAATTAAAACTATATAACTGTTATATAATTATCCCTTCGTTAATAATAGAAAATACTTTTTGCATTAAAAAGGACCCATGGCGGCATGGGCCCTTTTGTTGCTTGTTTACCATCAGTTGACAAGGACACACAAGGTTTTAGGAGCCAAACAGCACGGCATAACTGCGTCGTCCTCATTTGAAATACAACCAGTATTTCTGCACTCGTCCTCCTTGTTCTGCCATACTCTTTGGCTTCTAAAACTCGAAGACCCTAAAGAGCTTGTTTTGAGGGCGATCCAAGGCCGAGGAGCGCAGTACTACTGGATGTAATACAAGCGACGAGAACGCAGGAGCGTCCCAAAACAAGCCTTTAGGGCTTGTGTGCTCTTGTCAGCTGATGGTAAGCGCCAAAGATTACTCTTCGACAGGAGCGCCAACGGGGCAGACGGAAGCGCAGGCGCCGCAGCTGATGCAGGTACCGGCGTCGATCTCGTAATGATCAGCACCCTGGGAAATAGCGCCAACGGGGCAGCCGGACTCGCAGGAGCCGCAGCTGATGCACTCATTAGAAATTACGTATGCCATTAATGATTACCTCCACACAATTTTTCATGTATATTGTAACATGAATATTTTTATTGTCAACAGATTAAAGCCCATTAACCAGACATTACCTGTTGCTGTCTTTCATGCGGCGCTCCATCATGTCCGCCTTCTCCTCGCTGAGAAGCTCGGCCAGCTCCTCAGGCTCTGCGTCCATCATCATCTGCCGTTCTACCTCGGCCTCTACGTCGATATCCTGAGTCTGCTTGCCTTTTCCGCCCCGGGTATAGGTGAGCTCCCGGAAAGGGTATTCCCTGACATCGATGGTGCCGTCAGGCAGCATGAGTTTGACCTTTGTCCTTTCGGATATGACGTTGTTTTCAATAACGGTTCCGGTGAGCCCTTCGGGAGTGCCGGCCTCACGGCCTACCTTGGGCATTTGCTTGCGCATGTACTCATAGCCGTCCTGTTCGTATTTCAGGCAGCACATGAGCCTGCCGCAAATGCCGGATATCTTGGTGGGGCTGAGGGAAAGGCCCTGTTCCTTGGCCATCTTTATGGATACGGGCTGGAAGTCGGGCAGGAACTGCTTGCAGCAGACGGGCCTGCCGCAGCTGCCCAGGCCGCCCAGCATCTTGGCCTCGTCCCGGACACCTATCTGGCGCAGCTCTATGCGGGTCTTGAATACCGAGGCAAGGTCTTTCACAAGCTCACGGAAGTCCACCCGGCCATCCGCCGTAAAGTAGAACACTATCTTTGAGCCGTTGAAAGTATATTCCACGTCCACCAGTTTCATGTCCAGGCCATGGGCCTGTATGCGCTCCATACAGGTGGCGTAGGCGTCCTTTTCCTTGGCGCGGTAGCTGTCTCGCATCTCCCGGTCCCGGTCGGTGGCCACGCGTATAACCTCCTTGAGAGGCTGTATTACCTGATCGTCGGGTACGTCGTGAATGCCTACCATCACGTCGCCATACTCGGTGCCTCGGGCAGTCTCTACTATGACGCCATCGCCGGCGTTTACCTCAAGCTCGCCGGGGGAAAAGTAGTAAAGCCTGCTTCCGCCCCTGAATTTTACACTGATAACAGTTGTCATTTATTAAAGCTCCTCTGTGATTTCGGTAAAAAGTCTCGTAAAGGTGCCGGCTGCCGGCGCGTTGGTGCTGAGCCTGTCCATGGCGTTCGCCAACGATTCTATGATACAGTTTATCCGTCCGGTTGTAAAGCGCGGCGCCATGGAAGAAATATCCTCAGCCCTGTCTGCATTCTGATCTATGCGGCCCAGCGTCCTGTATGTGAGCATGTCCCGCATATATGAGAGCATGAAGTGGGCGCCCTCTATGGAGGCGACGGCGTTGAGCCTGTCGAAGGGCAGCTCTCCCCGGAGCAGCGCTGCCATGACCTCCTGCGCTGTACCCCGCAGGCTGCGGTAGTCCTCGTCCTGATAAAGCTTCAGTGAGCGCTGCACTGTTCCGCCCATCCTGGCGAAGCGCATAGCATCATTCTTGGTAAGGCCAATGGACATGAGCTCCCTGGCTGTGTCGTCATACATGGGCAGCCCGCAAAGCACTGTAGCGCAACGTGAAAGTATGGTGGGCAGTATGCCCGCGTCGTTGCCGGTAAGCAGGAACAGAACTCCATCTGGCGGCTCCTCTATGGTCTTGAGAAGCACGTTTTGGGTAGCGGGGTCTATTTCGTGGGCATTTAGGAGCAGCACAGACCTTTTTCCGCCGGAAAATGAGCTGCGGCCCAGCTCCTCAATCACTTCCTCACGAATGGTATCCTTTCGGTAGCCGGAGGGGATTATGCAGTTTCCAGTATGGGAAAGCATGGCGGCATCAGCCGAGCCTGTACAGTACAGAGCCGCGGCCCGTCTGGCTATGCCTTCGGCTATCAGCCCGTCCGGGCAGGAAATAAAACAGGCGTGGGGAATATGCCCCCGCTTTATTGCGCTAAGGAGCCATTCCTCCGCCTGACTGATGCCTTTTGACATTACTGCGCTCTAATACTTGTAGAATTGCTCCACGTCCACAACAAATACCGTTGCACCGCCCATAGTCACCTGTACAGGGGCGGGGGAATTGTCGATATATCCGGGTACTGCGGAGGGAACAACCATGTATTCCTTTCGTGTGCTGGATTTTTCCTTGATGATATCCAGCGTCTCCTGAAGCCTGTCGGCCTCAACGCCTATCATCAGCGTGCTGTTTCCGTTATGGAGGAAGCCGCCGGTGGAAGAAATGCGCGTCACGCTTATGCGGTGGTTTGTAAGCTCCCTTAAAAGGCGCTTGGAGTCATCGTTTTGCACTATCGCATATACGAGCTTCATGCTTATACCTCCCTTGCTGTGTTTATAATTATATAACGGATCGCGGCGTTTTTCAATAATTTAGCTTTATGCGGCGTTCACTGCCGCTATTATTTCCTCGAGCATCTTGACAAGCTTATCGCTGGGCTTGAAGGCTATGGCCTGATACCTGCCGTCGCGCTTGAATATCAGGGTGCTGGTTCCGCCCTTTTTGCCCGTGCAGAGTACGGCGGCCTTCTTAACGGCCCTTTGCAGAGCCTCGGGACCATAGCCTATTACGCCTATCGAGGCAGCCGTTCCGGTGTCGGTCACTATGGCCTGCATCTCGCCGGGGGCAACGGTATCCACTATCCTGCCCTTACCGCCGCTGAACTGCTCGAATACCAGCGTGCCGAGAGGGTAGGGATTCCTGCGCTGATTGCCGTACTGGTCAAGGTCGCCTTCCTCGGGCTCCTCGTTGAAGAGGGTATAGCGATAGGAGCAGAGCCGCTTTTTGTATATCGCAAGGCATACGAGTATAAGCCCTATGAAAAGGGGTATCTGCAAAATGCTGCCGTGGGGTATGGAGCTTACGGCGTTCATGAGCATCCTTGCCAATATAACTAAGGCCAGCAGCCCGAAAAACAGCAGCAGATCCTGCTTTTTTGTGGCGTTGCCGCCGTTGGTTTCCTGATACATTATTATTGCCTCCGCTTTAAGCTTTAGTATTGTAAACTTTAATATGCCGTACCGAGTACCACAGGCCTAAGCACATCACCAACAGCAGAGGCAGCATTGGCAGACCGTCGCCGAAGGCAGGGAGTATGAAGCTGCCGGTGATGTTGAACGCTATGTGAAAGGCCATGGAAGCAAGCAGCGTCCGGTACTTATCGTATATCAGCGTCAGGGCTACGCCCATCAGAAAAGCGTATATCACCCACAGAAGCTGGCCGTGCATGAGGCCGAATATCGCGCAGGATACAAGTATGGCGGCGGGCCATTTGAGCACACTCCTCAGAGTTCCGTATATTAAGCCCCGGAAAAGCAGTTCCTCTGCTATTGGGGCAAGCACCGCCGCGGCGATGAAGTGCTCGGCGAATGTGCCGCCGCTGCTTGCAGCCACTGAATCGTTGTAGGAGCTCATTATGTAATCGGGTATGGGCAGCAGCGTAAGCAGCAGCGATACCGCTATTGAGGACGCTACGGCGCACAGCGCACACCACATGTACTCCTTGCCGGGCAGGGGCGCGATGGCAATTATATTCCTGATACTCTGTTTTTTAAAATAGAAGGCGAGTATGACGGCGATTACCAACAGATTGTGCAGCAGCGAGATCAGAGAGGCCTTTTGGGCCAGAAAGCCGCTCATGGCGGACTGAATGTCCCCCTCCGCCCCCGCGCCGCCTACCGCTGCGAACAGCGTCATAATAAGCGCCTGTGAAATAAAATATGCCAGCAGCACTAAAAATATCTTGGCCAGAGTCTTGAGGTAATTCTTCATGCATATACATCTCCTTATTCTATTTTACCATAGAATACGCCGTGCCGTCACCAAAAAATAAAAGCGCCGCGGATACGCGGCGCGAAGGCTGTTTAGCTGATTTTAACTGAAAAACCCGGGCCGGCGGGCGTAATGGAACACGTCCCCGGCGGGGGTGACGACTACATTGTCAAAGCCCAGGGCGCAGTGGGCGAAAACGGGCTTGCCCTTCTCGTTAAAGCCTATGCATACGCCCACGTGGTTGCCCTTATTGGTGGGATAGGAATTTTGAAAGACAATATCGCCCACCCGAAGCTCCTTCCAGCTTATCTCCTCGCTGTTTTCCCACTGAGCCCATGTGCCGAGACCTACTTGGCTTTCCAGCTCCTCATTTGTCAGCCCCTGCTGGAGGAAGCACCAGGCTACGAAGCCTGAACAGTCAAGGCCGTAGGGGCGCATCTCGCCGGTGGTGCTGCTGCCGCCGCTCTCCACCTCGGTCAGCTCGCCCCATTTTGGGTCGGGCCCTATGGAGTAGCTCTTGCCGCCCCAGAAGTAGTGTACCTTACCAACAAGGGACAGGGCGGAGCGCGCAACGCTCAGCCTTGCAGGGTCTGTTTCGGCGGCCTCGCCCTTCAGCCGGGCTATGTCTATCTCATCGGCGGTCAGCGGCACGTACTCCGCCCTCAGGCGAGCCTCATGTATGGCTCTTGCGGCGAATATGCCGCCCAGCGTGACTATTGCCGCAAGCAGCAGCGCGAACGCTGTCCTGACGGCCTTTTTTGCGGCGCGCCGCCTTTTTTTCGTATACTTCGCTTTTGTTTCCATAGCACAATGATAAACAATGCCGCCCTGATAATCAAGGCGGCAAAAGTAAATATTTTCGGGAAAGTGGCTAACGCCACTTTCCCGAGCTTTTTTCGCGTTTTGCCTCTCGCATTCGCTCCCGGGCGGCAAAACCCGCGGAGTGCGAAAACCTCCGGTTTTCATCCGTTTTGACGCACCTGTCGTCAAAGCCGGAATAAACTTAAGGGGCTGCGGCCCCTTAACAACCCCGAAGCTATCCGGCAGGTCGAAGCTATGCTTTCCCTAACCGCTTCTTCATGGTCTTTTCCACCGCGTTGAGTATATTCTCGTAACCGGTGCAGCGGCAGAGGTGGCCGGAGAGCAGCTTCCGCAGCTCCTCGCGGGTGTATTCCTTGCCGGATTCCAGTATCTCCACGGCGGTCATTATGAAGCCGGGGGTGCAGAAGCCGCACTGCACGGCAGTCTCCTCCATGAAGGCCTGCTGAATGTCCGAAAGCTCGCCGTCAGGGCCAAGGAGCCCCTCGAGGGTGCGGATATGCTTGCCCTCGGCCCATACGGCCAGGTAAATACAGCTGTTGAAGCATTCGCCGTCTATGAGCACGTTGCATGCGCCGCACTCGCCGACCTCGCAGCCTTTCTTTACGGAGGTAAGGTGGTAGTCGTTGCGGAGCATGTCGGTCAGGGAAGCCCGGACGTCTACCATCTTTTCTACGTCCTTGCCGTTTATGTTGCAGTGAATAAGCTTATACTGTGCCATTACAGCTCACCTCCCGCGAGAATTATGGATTCTGTCATGCAGCGCTTGGCAGTCTCTACGGCGATATGCTGGCGGAAGGCCTTGCTGGCGCGCCAGGAATCCCGTGGATTGATGTCGTCGAGAACTGTGCGTGCGAAGGCCTCTACCGTTTCCATGGATACAGGCTGACCGTTGGCGGCAGCCTCGGCCCTTTCGGCGCGCATGGGTACCGGGCCTGCCACGCCGTAGGCTATGCGGGCGCGCTCTATGATCTTTTTATCCTGAGAAAGGCGGACGTTCACGCTGCACCCTAGTGTGGCTATATCCATGGCGTTGCGCATGGAGTATTTGATGTAGTGGCCGTAGGTGTTCTCATAGCTGGCCTTGGGTATTATTATGGCGGTCTGTATCTCGTCCGGGCGTATGTCCACAAGGCCGGCCTTTATGTAGAAGTCGCGTATGGGCAGCAGGCGCTTGCCCTCGCTGCCTGTGAGCTCGACTATGGCCTCCCACGCGTGGAGGGTGGAGGCGGAGTCCGCCGAGGTAACGCCGTTGCAGGTGTTGCCGCCTATGGTGCCTATGTTGCGTATCTGGGGTCCGCCCACCATATCCACCGCCTGACCCAGCACGTTTATGTATTTCTGGATAATGGGATCCCGGGTTATGTGGGAGAAGCTGGTAAGGGAGCCTATGCGGATGCTGTCGTTTTCGTCAATGGATACGCCACGAAGCTCATCGAGGCCGTATATGGAGATGAGCTCCTTTCCGGCACGTTTGCCCTCGCGCATCTGCACGAGTACGTCGCTGCCGCCGGCTATTATCTGTGCCTCGGGGTGTTCGAGGCGAAGCTCCACGGCGTTCTGAACGGAGGAAGCCTCATACAGCGCTTTAAGATCGTACATATTATTTTTCCTCCTTTGTCCATTCGTCCTTTATAAGCCCGGCACGGCTGAATTCCGCGAACAGCACATGGGGGGTTATGGGGATGGTATTTATGGCTACGCCAGTGGCGTTATATATGGCGTTGCGTATGGCGGGGGCCCCGGAGCAGGCGGGGGGCTCGCCGAGGGCCTTTGTGCCGAAGGGGCTGGTAGGCTCCGGGTTCTGTATGAACTCTGCCCGAAGGTCAGGGTGATCCATGAAGGTGGAGAGCTTGTAGTCCAGCAGGTTATTGTTCAGCGGCCTGCCGGTCTTAGGATCGAAGAGCAGCTGCTCGGAAAGGCCGTAGCCTATTGCCATGCTCATGCCGCCGTGTACTTGTGCCTCGGCCAGCGCGGGGTTTATCAGCCTGCCGCAGTCGTGTACGTTTATCATGTCCACCAGCTTTACCCTGCACATGGGTATATCTACCTCCACCTCCGCGAAGGTGCAGCCGAAGGAGTAGGCGTTGTTGCGTATGGTGTAGGTCGACTCGGCTGTGATGTGCTCGCTGTGTACGGGGTTATACTGGGCGGTCATGGCAAGCTCTGAAAGGCTCATAAGCACCCGCCCGTCAGGCACGCGCACTATGTCGCCATTTACTATATCCATGTTTTGTATGGGCTGCCGCGTTACCTCGCAGGCGTATTCCAGTATCTTTTTGCGGAGCAGGTCCCCTGTCTGGCGTATGGAGAAGCCCGCAACGTAGGTCTGGCGGGAGGCATAGGCGCCGAGGCCGGTGGGGGTTATGTCGGTATCCTGGCAGCTTACCACATGTACGTCCCTGTAACTTTTCAGCCCTATCACCTCGGCGGCCATCTGGGCGTAGGCGGTGTCCGCGCCCTGGCCTATCTCCGTCTCGCCGCACTGCATGGTGACGGTGCCGTCAAGGTTGAGCTGCATGCGGTTGGAGCTGGTCTCGAGGGATATTGGGTATACGGCGGTGTTGTACCAGAAGGCGGCAAGGCCAATGCCCCGGCGGACAGGGCCGGTATCCTTTGCGTATTCCTGAACCTTTCTGCGGTAGTCTATGGCCTCCGCGCCCTTTTCAAGGCACATGCGGAAGGAATCGTAGTAATTCTCGTTCTTGGAGAAGTCGTCCACAAAGCCCTTGGGCATTATTACCTTGTCCCTGTAATCCATGGGATCCATGCCCAGTACCCTTGCGCACTCATCTATGTTGGAATCGTCTGCGAAGGATGCCTGGGGCATGCCATAGCCCCTCATTGCGCCGGCCGCAGGGCGGTTAGTGAATACGGTGTATGCGTCGCCCTCGAAGTTATCGCAGGGATATATCTGAGGGAATGAGCCCATGGCCTTTGCAACTATGCTGTGCCCATGGGAGGCGTATGCGCCCTGATTGGAGAAGCACTCCACCTTGCGGGCGGCAAGAGTACCGTCCTTGTGCAGCCATGTTACGATATGGAAGCGTATGGCGTGGCGCACCCGGTTGGATACGAAGGTCTCCTCGCGGGCGCAGTCTATGCGGACGCAGCGCCCGCCTACCTGAGTGCAGCACCATGCGCAAAGGGGCTCGTAGAGGGCGTCCTGCTTGTTGCCGAAGCCGCCGCCTATGTAGGGCTTGACTATCCTTATATCCGCCCAGGGGCGGCCCAGCGCCTGACCCACCACGCGGCGGATTATGTGCGGTATCTGGGTGGAGGCGACCACGGTTATCCTGCCGTTTTCCTCGTATGCAAAGCAGCCGTGGTTCTCTATGTGGCAGTGCTGTACGGTGGGCGTCTCATACCAGCCCTCGACCTTGATAAGGCCGGGCTCCTTTATAGCCTCGGCGTAGTTGCCCTTTTGAATGGAGGTGTGCTTGAGTATGTTATTCGGGCAGCTATCGTGGAGCTGTGGGGCGCCCTCCTTCATGGCCTCCTGAACATCGAGCACGAAGGGCAGCTCCTCGTATTCCACCTTCAGGGCGCGGACGCCCTGATTGGCGGCGACCTCATTCTCGGCTATAACCACGGCGACGTCGTCGCCGTAGTAGCGCACGTGGCGGTTAAGCAAAAGCCTGTCCTTAACGTCCTGATGCCCCGGGTCCATGCTCCAGGGATGGCCGGCGGTGGGAAAGGGTATATCCGGCACGTCGAAGCAGGTGAGCACCTTTACGACGCCGGGTATTTTCTCCGCACAGGAGGTATCTATATTCTTTACGAAGCCGTGGGCGATGGTGGAGTGCTTTATGCGCACATACAGCGCGTCGCCCGGCATACGGTCCTCGTAGTATTTGGTGCGGCCGGTCACCTTGTCGAAGGCGTCCACGCGCACTTCACTCCTGCCTACCAGGTGCTCGGCCTGAGCGGAATAATTATCCTTATTCATGACTTGTCCTCCTTATCCTTATTCATTACTTGTCCTCCTTATCATTAAAGCTGAGGGATCAAGCTTATATAAACTTAAAGCTGGCTGAGTCAAACAGTCCCTTATCCGTAAGGCGTATGGCGGGTATAACGGGGAGCGCCAGGAAGGAGAGGGCCACAAGCGGGTCGCTCTTCTTGTCTACGCCAATGTATGCTGCGGCGTCCAGAAGGGCGCGCTGTATCTCAAGCACGCTGTCAACAGGCGCATCAGTCATAAGACCGGCTATGGGAAGGGGCAGGCGGGCCAGGACTATGCCGTGGCTCACCACGCAGAAGCCGCCGCCGCATTCCCTGAGGGATTCGGCCGCAAGCAGCATGTCGTCGTCGTTATCGCCCACCATGACCAGATTGTGTGAATCGTGGGCCACGGTGGAGGCTATGGCGCCGCCGTGAATATTGAAGCCCTGAACTATGCCGAGGCCTATGTTGCCCAGGGCGTGGTGGCGCTCTATAACTGCCAGCTTGTTTAGGCCGTTACCGGATACGAAGTTGCCCTCAGCATCGCGGCAGACGGGCAGGTCCCTGCGCTCTGTGACCAGCTGGCCCTCTATCTGGCATATCACCGGCATTATCTCCTTGGCGGGGAGCCTGAGGCCGTCCTCTGGTATGGGGGCCATGTTCATGCTGGCGTATACCGCCTGGGGTATTATGGGCATGGGGGTGGGCTTGCCGTCATACGGCCTGCCGAAGCGGGTAAATACCTTGAGCACCCTGAAATCCTTCAAATCCTCAAACAGCACCATGTCGCCCTTGTAGCCGGGGGCTATGGCGCCTATGTTGCGCAGGCCGTAGGCGCGGGCGGCGTTGTAGCTTGCCATCTTTACCGCCTGTATAGGGTCCATGCCGCACTTTACGGCCATGCGGGCTATGCAGTTTATGTGGCCCTCGCGGCGAATGTTCTCGATGTGCTTGTCGTCCGTGCAGAACATCATGTTGTCCGTTGGCAGACCGTGCTTTACTATCTCGGTTATGAGCTCCTCCATGCCGTTGGCGGCGGAGCCTACCCTCAGGAGTATCCTCATGCCGATGCGGAGCTTTTCAAGCACCTCGTCAAAGTTGCTGCACTCGTGATCCGTGGAGGGGCCGGCCACCCTGTAAGCATTCAGTGCGCGGCCGGAAAGCAGCGGCGCGTGGCCGTCTATGGGGCGACCGTCAAAGAGACGAAGCTTATCCATCATGTCCTTTGAGCAGTTTATGGTGGATACGGCGTCCATCACCTCGCCAAGGCCCAGTATGCGGCTCTTGCGCATGAACTGCTCCATATCCTCGGCGGTAAGGGTAGCGCCGGAGTTTTCGAAGGGGGTCGCCGGCACGCAGGAGGGCATCATGAAAAGTACCCTCAGCGGCAGGTCATCGGACAGCTTGTATATGGCCCGCACGCCCGCTACGCCGCAGACGTTGGCTATCTCGTGGGGGTCGGCGATTATGGTGGTGGTGCCGTGGGGCATTATCACGCGGGAGAAGGAATCCGGTATGACCATGCTGCTCTCTATGTGTACGTGGGCGTCTATGAAGCCGGGGCAGAGGTACGCGCCGCCCGCGTCTATCTCTTCCCTGGCGGCGAAGCCCTTGCCCACGCCTATGATGGTATCCTCCGAGAGGGCGACGTCGCCTTCCAGTATTTCGTTTGTAAATACATTAACTACCCTGGCATTCTTTACCACAAGCGTTGCATCGCCCTTAAGGGCCGCAGTGATAAGTTCGGACTGTTTCATCGGTTTCCTCCATTCTTGATTTTAAATGCCGTTGATACGCCAACATGGGCGCCATAGACGCCCGAACAAAAACATTAAGGTTTAAACAAAGTTTGTTAGATAATTGTTTATTGCAGTATAGCACAATCGGGCCTATCAGAAAAGCCCTTTTTTACAGTAAACTATACCATATAAAACAAAAAAATAAATAGGATTTTTTTAAAGTTCGCGTTGCTGTTATTGATTTTTCTTCTTTGGGATGATAATATAAAATCAATAAGAGAGTGTTCATATAATCTCGTGATTTCTATCGGACGGGAGTTTCTACGGGCCACCGCAATGGCCTGCTATGAGCGCCGAGCGTACAGCATACTGTACAGCCGGGCGCTTTTTGTTTTTTATGAATCAACAGCCTATACCATTTAGGAGGAAAAGTGCAATGCGCATACTCATCAAGAACGGAACCATAGTAAACGCAAATGGCAGGGAGCGTAAGGATATACTCACCGACGGCGACAGGATAATCGCCATAGGCAGCAATCTTGACGCTGCGGGCGCGGAAGTGATAGACGCTGCGGGCTGCTACGTCATGCCCGGCTTCATAGACACCCATACCCACTTTGACCTTGATGTCGGGCTCTGCGTTACGGCGGATAACTTCAGGACGGGCACCCGGGCTGCGGCGCTGGGCGGCACCACCTGCGTGCTGGACTTCGCAACTCAGGACAGGGACGGGACGCTCAGGCAGGCACTTGAGACATGGCACAAAAAGGCCGAGGGCAGCAGCTGCAATTACGGCTTCCATATGGCCATAGCCCGCTGGGACGCCGAGACCGAAAAAGAGATGGACTACATGAGCGACAACGGCGTCACTTCATATAAGATGTACATGGTTTATGACGGCCTCAAGGTGGACGACGGCCAGATATATGCCGCCCTCAAGACCGCCCGCGATCACGGCGCCCTCATAGGCATACACTGCGAGAACTGGGAAGTGCTGCTTCGCCGCATAGATGAGCTGAAGGCCCAGGGCGAGACCAAACCCTGGGGCCACCCGGTTTCCCGCCCGGCAGAGGTGGAGGCTGAGGCCGTCGCACGGTATATGCGCATAGCCCAGCTTGCGGGCACCCCTGCGTATGTAGTCCACCTTTCAACCGAGGAGGGCCTTATCGAGGCCCAGCGGGCGAGGGCGAGGGGACAGGAGGTATACCTTGAGACCTGCCCCCAGTACCTGCTTCTCACGGACGACAGATACAGGGATCCCGACGGAGTGAAGTTCATAATGAGCCCGCCTCTGCGCAAGGACGCGGACAGGGAGGCGCTCTGGCAGGGGCTCAAGGAGGGCGCGCTGGACACAATAGGCACGGATCACTGCTCCTTCACCATGGAGCAGAAGCTGCTGGGAGGCGGAAAGTTCTTTAAGACCCCCAACGGCGGCGCGGGCGTTCAGCACAGGGGCCAGCTCATATACACCTACGGCGTGTGCGAGGGCAGGCTCACCCTTGAGGATATGGTAAAGTACCTTTCCTACAACCCATCAAGGCTTTTCGGCATGCCGGACCGGGGCGAGATAGCCGAGGAAAAAGCGGCGGATATAGTTATATGGGATCCCTCCGTATCCGGTACCATAACCGATACCAACCACGCCTATAACTGCGACAATTCGGTCTTTGCGGGCTTTGACGTAAAGGGTGCTGCCCGCCACGTTATTATAAACGGCGAGCATATTGTTGAGAACGGCAGCATAAAGCTTGAAGGCAGGGGCAGGTACATACGCCGTACCGGCTATATGAAGTTAAGATGAAGCGCACCAGGATAGGCTGCGTGCTTATGGCGGCCGGTAACTCCACCCGCTTCGGAGGAAACAAGCTGCTTACGGATTTCTTCGGAAAGACCCTCATAGAGCGGGCCATGGAGGCAATACCCCGAGATAAGCTTTGCCGGGCAGCGGTGGTGAGCCAGTATGACGAGGCGCTGTCCATGGCGCTGGACTTCGACTTCCTCGCGGTGAAAAACGACAGGCCGGAGGATGGCGTAAGCCGCACCATACGGCTTGGCCTCGATGCATTGGGCGACGTGGACGCCGCCCTGTTCATGGTAGCGGATCAGCCCTGCCTGAGCCGGTGGAGCACGGAAGGCCTTGTGAGCTTTTATTTAAAGGAGCCGGACAAGATAGCCGCCATGGCATACGGCGCCCGCCGGGGAAACCCGGTAATATTCCCCAAGGATATGTTTATAGAACTGCGCGACCTTACAGGCGACACGGGTGGCAGCGCGGTTATATGTAAAAACCAGGATAAGCTCAGGCTTTACCAGGTGGAAGACGAGCTGGAGCTGTTCGATGCGGACAGGGCCTCCGAGTTGGAAAGGCTGAAGCGGGAAAAGGAGAGAACCATATGAACGAGAGGCTGGAGGCCATAAAGGGCAATATAATATACGCCGAAACGCCGGGTGAGCTTACCGTAATGCCCGATAGCTGGATAGTCACGGAAGGCGGCATTATTCGGGGAATATTCGGCGAGCTGCCGGAAAGGTATGCGGCAGCGGAGGCGACGGACTACGGCGATATGATAATCACCCCGTCCTTTACCGACCTGCACCTGCACGCACCCCAGTACCCTATGCTGGGCCTCGGCATGGACCTTGAGCTTCTCGGCTGGCTGAACAAATACGCATTCCCTACGGAGGCCATGTTCAGTGACGCCGGCTACGCCCGCAGGGTATATTCAAAGCTGGCTCATGCTCTTATAGAGAGGGGCACCACGCGGGTATGCATATTCTCAAGCCTGCACAGGGAAGCGACCAATATACTTATGGACGAACTGGAAAAGGCGGGAGTCACCGGCTATGCGGGCAAGGTGAACATGGACCGCAACGGTTCGGAGGAGCTTATAGAGACTACGGAGGAATCTGTGGCCGAAACGAGGCTCTTTATAGAGGAGAATAAAGACAGAAAGCTCATAAAACCCATACTCACCCCGAGATTTACCCCTTCATGCACGAATGAGCTAATGGAGGAGCTTGGGAAAATAGCTGCTGAGTATCCGGATATCCCGGTACAGTCCCACCTTTCCGAAAATACCGACGAGATGAAGTGGGTAAAGGAGCTGCACCCGGACTGCGCCCAGTACTGGGAGACATACGACAAATACGGCCTTTGGAAAAACCGCACGGTGATGGCTCACTGCGTGTATTCAGACGAGCGGGAGCGGACCGCCATGAAAAAGGCTGGCGTGTGGGCGGTTCATTGCCCCGATTCCAACACCTGCATAGCAAGCGGAATAGCCCCCGTAAGGACAATGCTGAAGGAGGGCGTAAAGGTGGCCATGGGGTCAGACATAGCTGGCGGGGCAAAGCTGTCCATGCTGGACGTGGCAACGGAGGCCATAAGGGTCTCCAAGCTGCGCTGGCTGTTTGGCGGAAAGCGGGACGAGGAGCGGTTTTTGACCGTTGCGGAGGCCTTCTATCTCATCACCGGCGCGGGGCAGGAGTACTTCGGAGCACGACCCGGCTTCTGCATAGGCGACAGGCTCCATGCGGTGGTGTTCGATGACCGTGGGATGGCCGACAATCCCAGGATGAATCTTTCCGAGCGGCTTGAGAGGATAATCTACCTCGGTGAACGGCAGGATATAAAGGCCGTATACAGCGAGGGCATAAGGAGGATATGATGGGGAGCCTGCTTATAAAAAACATACATTCACTTGTGACCTGCAACGGGGAGGACAGGATACTGCGCGGTGCGGACGTGTACTGCGAGGACGGCTTTATCAGGGCTATCGGCCGCGGTATTGACAGTAAAGCGGACATTACTGTCGATGGCAGCCATATGCTTTGCTATCCCGGCCTTGTAAACACACATCATCATTTGTACCAGCAGTTTTCCCGCAACCTCCCCGAAGTGCAGGGCTTTGAGCTGTTTGACTGGCTCAGGTACCTGTACGATATTTGGAAAAATATAGACGAGGAGCTTATAACCCTCTCGTCGCTGACAGGAATGGGAGAGCTGATGAAAAACGGCTGCACCACCTGCTTTGACCACCACTACGTGTTCCCAAGGGACGGCGGGGACCTTATAGCCGCCCAGTTCGAGGCTGCGGGCCTTATAGGAATGCGTATGCATGCCTCCCGGGGCAGCATGGACCTTTCCAAAAAGGATGGCGGCCTGCCTCCGGACAGCGTGGTACAGACCATAGACGAGATAATGAAGGACAGCGTCAGGCTCATAGAAAAGTACCACGATCCTTCAAAGGGCTCAATGCGGCAGATAGCCCTCGCCCCCTGCTCGCCCTTCTCGGTATCGGGAGAGCTGCTCAGGGAAAGCGCCGTGCTTGCGAGACAGTACGGCGTGCGGCTGCACACCCACCTTTGCGAAACTAAGGACGAGGAAAGCTATACCCTCGAAAGATACGGCATGCGGCCGTATTCATATATGGAGTCTCTGGGCTGGACAGGCCCCGATGTATGGTACGCCCATGGCATACACTTCAATTCGGACGAATTGAAGGCGCTGGCGGATACGGGCACAGGCGTAGCCCACTGTCCCATATCCAATATGAAGCTGTCAAGCGGCATAGCCCGCATACCGGAGATGCTGAAGCTGGGAGTTACCGTTGGCCTCGGGGTGGACGGCAGCGCCAGCAACGACGGCAGCAGCCTGCTTGAGGAGATGCGCGTAGCGTACCTGCTGCACAGGCTAAACTCCGGAGCCGCTGCCCCCACAGGCTATGACATACTCAAGATGGCCACTGTGGGCAGCGCAAAGCTCCTTGGCCGGGATGACATAGGCAGCATAGAGGAAGGCAAGTGCGCGGATATGTTCATGATAGACAGCCGCCGCATAGAGCTTGCCGGGGCCTGCTACGACCCGGGCTGCGTGCTTTGCACAGTAGGCGTGCGGGGAGCCGTGGACTATACTATAGTCAACGGCAAAATAACCGTAAAGGAGGGCCGCCTTGTGAGTATAGACGAGGAAAAGCTCTCGGCCGACGCAGATAGGAAGATAAAAGATTATTTAGACAAATAAGCACAGGATAAAATGCCCGGCGGCGAGCCGGGCATTGTTTATTGATATAAAAACAATAACCCATGCCTGTCTATACGGCTTTTTGATATACGTATATGCCGGATACCGCATCGTACTCGGCAAAAACAGGCAGTTGTTGACGATTATTTAAAAAAATATTCAAAATTTCGTTACTGTGCTATTGTTCACGTTGTGATAGAATGATACAATAATGTAGAATTTGCACTCGTATGTGCACCTATGCGTAGGCATAACAGTATGAGCGATAGCTTCGCTTGTGGAGGATATACTTTAAAATGGGATTTTTGGAAAACAGCGATGTAGGCATTGACCTTGGCACTGCGAGCGTCCTTGTCTATGTGCGAGGCAAGGGAATAGTGCTGAGGGAGCCGTCCGTTGTTGCGGTAGAAAAGATAACCGGCAACATACTTGCAGTAGGCGAAGAAGCTCGCCGCATGATAGGCCGCACCCCCGGCAACATAATCGCCATGCGCCCGTTGCGCGACGGCGTAATATCCAACTACGACATAACCGAGCGCCTTTTGAACCACTTCCTCCGCAAGGTAGTGGGCAGAAGGATATTCTTCAAGCCCCGTGTAGTGGTCTGCGTACCCTCCGGGGTTACCGAAGTTGAAAAGCGTTCCGTAATAGACGCCACCGAAGAGGCCGGCGCACGCCATACTTATCTTATTGAGGAGCCTATAGCGGCTGCCATAGGCGCGGGCATAGATATTTCCGCCCCGCGCGGCAGCATGATACTGGATATCGGCGGCGGCACAAGCGACGTGGCAATACTTTCCCTGGGCGGCGCTGTACTGTCCGATTCCATAAAGATCGCGGGCGACAAATTTGACGACGCCATCGTTCGCTATATGAGAAAGAAGCATAATCTCCTTATAGGCGAGCGCACCGCGGAAGAGATAAAGATCCGCATCGGCTCCGCTTACCCGAGAAAGGAGCAGGTATTCATAGATGTAAAGGGCAGGAACCTTGTTTCCGGCCTTCCTCAGACATTGGTCGTAGGTTCATATGAGATGATAGACGCCCTTGAGGAGCCCCTTCAGATGATACTGGAGAGCGTAAAGGGGCTGTTTGAGCGCACGCCTCCCGAGCTGGCCAGCGATATAACCGAAAACGGCATCTGCCTTACCGGCGGCGGAGCTCTGCTTTACGGCATGGATAAGTTCATAGCAGAGCAGACAAAGGTACCCTGCTATGTGGCGGAGGATCCCATATCCTGCGTGGCCATAGGCACGGGCAAGGTACTGGAGAACATCGACGCTTTCTCCTCCGGCGCCATATACGATTACAAGCGGGGCGAGTACTTCGATTTTCCCACACAGCAGTAATAACAATACGGGCAAGCGGCAATGGCCGCCTGCTCTTTTTTGTATATAGGATAAAAAAGGAGCTTTGTATGCTTGTAAACACTCCCATAGCAAACCTCTATTCAGAGCCTTCGGTTGGAGAGCTGGACGACCAGATACTCTACGGAGAGGAAGCCGATGTGCTGGAGAGAAGCAACGGCTTTGCCAAGATACGCACGGAATACGGCTATGAAGGCTGGATAGAGGAAAGGCATCTTGCTATCCGGCGGTATGACGGCGCAATAATGCGGGTCGTAACTCCTTTCTGCACAGTGCTGGATATACCCAAATATCAGGGCAGGACGGTGGTGACGCTGCCCCGGGGCGCTAAAGTCGAAATGACGGGTGAGAATAACAGTTTTGCCCAGGTGCGGCTGATAGGCGGAGAAAAGGGCTACATACGCCGCAGCCATATAGCGGCCCTGCCGGGAAAGCTTAGGGAGGCTGAGCTGCGCCGGGCCGTGACGGAGACTGCCAAAGCATATCTTGGGGTACCATACCTCTGGGGTGGAAGATCGTCCGTGGGGATGGATTGCAGCGGCCTGTGCCACACGGCATACTGGCTCAACGGCGTGGCCATATACCGGAACTCACGCATGGCGGAGGGCTTTCCGGTGAAGGCGATAGACCCGGCCAATATGAATTCGGGTGACCTTCTCTACTTCAAGGGACATGTGGCTATGTACCTTGGCGGCGGCAAATACATTCACGCCACAGGGAGGGCCGGTGACGACAGGGTAGTTATAAACAGCCTTTTTCCGGAGGACGCCGGTTACAGGGAGGACCTGGCCAATGGCCTCGTCGCCGTGGGCAGCGTATTTTGACATGGTAAACAGTGACGTTATGTTGTAAAATAGACAATATAAACAAGCATTATACGGAGGGCACTTCTATGAAGCAGTTTTCGGATTTTCCCCGTGTGTCATTGGGTATACTGCCCACTCCCCTTTACAGACTTCCAAACATAAGCGAGGCGATGGGCAAAAATATCTACATAAAGCGCGACGACATGACAGGCGTCGCCCTGGGCGGCAACAAGGTTCGCAAGCTGGAATTCCTGATTGCCGACGCCATGGCGCAGGGCTGCGACTATATGCTTACCACCGGCGGCGCACAGAGCAACCACGCCATGCTGACCGCCGCATGCTGTGACAGGCTGGGCTTGGGCTCCGTGCTGGTGCTCAAAAAGCGGGGCGTATGGCAGAAGCTGGGCAACCAGATAATTAACGACCTTCTGGGCGCGGACGTGCGCTTTGTGGATACCGACGACTATGCCGATGTCTATGCGGAGATGGACAGGATATGCGATGAGCTGCGCGCAAAGGGACATAAGCCCTACTGCGTGCCAGTGGGCGGCTCTGTGCCCGTAGGCTCACTGGGCTATGTCAACGCCGCAAGGGAAGCCATAGAGCAAGGGGCGGCGCTGGGCGTAAGGTTCGACGATATTATCTGCTGCACAGGCTCCGGCGGCACCCACGCGGGCATGGATCTGGGCGCAAGGATATATTCCCCCAAAACCCGCGTCACGGGCATAGCCGTGGACGATGAGCGTTTCAGGCCCATAGTGCGGGACCTCGTAAACGAAACCTCCAGGCTGCTGGAGGCGGGCATACACGTTGAGGAGAGCGACATAAGAGTATTCGAAAACTTCGGAGCGGGCTACGCCATACCTTCATCCTCCGGCGTCGCCGCCATGCGCATGATGGCAAGCCGGGAGGGAATAATAATCGATCCGGTATACACCGGCAAGACCTTCGCCGGTCTCATAAAGCTCAACCAGCAGGGCTATTTCGATGGCAGGGACAATATACTGTTCCTGCATTCCGGCGGCGCGGGCGGCCTGTTCGCAATAGACATAGACCATACGGAGGATTAAGCGCAGCGCTTTCTCGAAAGTACAAAAAGGACGGCTTGAGCCGTCCTCAGCCTGTCAAAAAACCCCAGGGTTGATAAGGGGCCGCAGCCCCTTATGTTTAATCCGGCTCTGACGACATGTGCGTCAGAACGGATGAAAACCCAGAGGTTTTCGTACTTTGCGGATTTTGCCGCCCGGGAGCGAATGCGAGAGGCAAAACCCGTAAAACTCAAAAAAGTGGCATTCAGCCACTTTTTTGACACTCTGAGGACGGCTTGAGCCGTCCTTTTTGTATGCGGTGAGTTACAGCAGCTTCTTTGTCTGCTTATACACGTCGCCGGAGCCGAGGGTGATCACAACGTCGCCCGGTGCGGCGTGGGCGTCCAGCCACTTGCGTATTTCCTCAAATGTGCCGAGATAAATGGCGTTGCCGCCGCCAGCGTTTATGCCGGCCACCATGTCGCGGGCGTGTACGGTACCGTCGTCCTTTTCGCGGCCGGGGTAAATATCCGGCACCAGCACCGCCGTCGCGTTGTTGAAGCAGGTGACGTGATCCGTGAACAGCGTCTTTGCCCTTGTGTAGCTGTTGCACTGGAATACGCAGTATATGTTCCTGTGGGGTATGCGGCTGGCGGCGTCCAGCGCCGCGGCGGCCTCCGCAGGGTGATGGGCATAGTCGTGGTATATCTTTATGCCATCCCTCTCGCCGTAAAACTCGAACCTGCGCTGGGTGTTGCGGAAGGCCGCAAGGCCTGAGCATACGGTGTGCATTTCCGCGCCCAGGTAAAGGGACACAGCCGCGGCCGCCATAGAGTCTATCACCGTATGGCTGCCGGGAATGTGCAGCGTTATGCGGCCCAGGTTTTCGCCCCTGAACATAAGGTCGAAGGAGGGGCAGCCGTTGCCGTCGTAGACGAGGTTTGCGGGAGTATAGTCCGCGTCCTTCATGCCGTAGGATATCTTATTTCCACGGAAATCGTCGAAAAGGCGCTTTACGCGGCTGTCGTCGGTGCAGCCTATGAACACGCCGTTTTCGGGCAGAAGGCCGATAAACCTGCGGAAGGCGGCAACTATGTTGTCCATGTTTTTATAGTAGTCCAGATGGTCGTTGTCTATGTTGTTTATGAGGGCTACCGTGGGGCGGAGGGTAAGGAAGCTCTCCACGTATTCGCAGGCCTCGGTGATGAACAAATCGTGGGAGCCTATGCGGGTGCCGCCGTGGAGAAAATCCACAAAGCCGCCGATGTGTACCGTGGCATTAGCGCCGCCCTTTTCGGATATCATGGCCAGCATGGAGGTGATAGTGGTTTTGCCGTGACAGCCTGCAATTCCTACTACCTCCTTGTAGCCCTCGGTGAGCTGGCCCAGTGCAACGCTGCGCTCAAGCTCGGGTATGCCCCGGCGTCTGGCTTCCGCCCGCTCCGGGTTATCAGGCTTTATTGCGGCAGAGTACACTACCAGATCGGCATCGCCTATGTTTTCGGCCTTCTGGCCGATGGCGACTGGTATGCCCAGCTCGCCCAAACGCTCGGTGAAGGGGGACGTGGTGCTGTCGCTGCCCTGTACCTGATATCCTCTGGCCCTGAGTATCTGGGCAAGGCCGTTCATGGAGCAACCGCCTATGCCTATGAGATGTATTTTTTTATGCCCTTCGATATGTGTCATATTTTCCTCCCTGGGAAAAATGTAATTGCGGATCAACTGCCGATAATTATATCACAAACCCGCCCGTACTACAAACGCGGGCGAAGGGCAGATCGCGAAAGCTTTTCTGCGCTTCCGCCGCCTGCTCCACCGTTTTGAATATGCCCACTACCGCCGCGCCGCTGCCTGTCATGAAGGCGTGGGCGCCCAGCGATTGAAGGCGTTTTTTGTTTTGCGCTATTTCGGGCGAAAGGCCGATGGCGGGAATTTCCAGCGCGTTTTTGCATAGGGGTATCAGCCCGGTAATGTCTCCGCGCATTATTGCGGCTATTGCCCCGTCAGTGTCCGGACGCCTTTCAAGGGGCAGCCTTAACTCTTTGAACAGCGCGCCTGTGCTCACTCCCTCGTTGCCCTTTATTATAAGCAGGTTCAGCTCCGGGGCGGGCAGCGGCGTAAGCACCTCGCCGATTCCCTCTGCCACGGCGCAGCCGCCCATAAGGCAAAATGGTACGTCCGCCCCTATGGAAAGACCTATACTATACAGCTCGCTTTCGCTGAGCGGCTCGCCGTATAGCCTGTTCATGCCGCGCAGTACTCCGGCGGCGTCGGCGCTTGCGCCGCCCATGCCGGCTTTGGAGGGTATGCCTTTTTGTATATATATGTCCGCGCCTCTGCCGGTTTTTTCGAGAAAGGCCCGGGCGGCTGTTACGGCGGTGTTTCGGGGCGGCACAGCCTCGTCAAAAGACACGCTGACGCCCGCTGCGGGCTCAATATGTACGGCATCATATACGTCCACGGCGCACATTACGCCCCGGAGCTGATGGTAACCGTCCGGCCGCCTGTACAGCACGTCCAAGGTAAGGTTGATTTTTCCGTAAGCCTTTATATCCATATCCGCATTATACCATCAGATAGGGCAAATGTATATTTCAACAGCGGCGGGGCGATAATTTTTCATATGTAAAATATGCAAATCAACACAAAGGGGAAACAAATATGAAAAATACGCTGTACAGAAAGCTGCTGTACGTCATATCCATGGTGCTGCTGTCGTTAGTGGCGGTGCTGCTGTTCAGGCCGGAGGAAGGCATATTCCGAATGCACGTGATAGCTAACAGCGACAGCGCGGCGGATCAGGCAACAAAGCTTGCGGTACGGGACGCCATATTGGATTACGAGCGCGGCATGGGGAATGTGGGCAGCGCGGAGGAGGTAAAGGCCAGACTCATGGACGATGGGAGGGGGATCTGCACCGCCATAGATAACGTGCTTCATGAGCGGGGCATGGATTACTCCGCCGAGCTGCACATAGGCACATATGACTTTCCTGACAGGGAGTATGGCGGCAAGCTGTATCCCGCCGGAAGGTACCAGGCACTCAGGGTGATACTGGGAGAGGGAAAAGGGAAAAACTGGTGGTGCGTAATGTTCCCGCCACTGTGCATACTGGAGGACGAAAATGGAAAAATTGAAGATGAGGCAAAATTTGATAGCCTGATAATGAAGCTTATAAGGGAGGCGAAAAAGAATGAGAGGGCTGAATAGGAGCATAGTCGCCCTGCTTGCGCTGCTGCTTATACTGTGCATCGCGGTGCCGGAAATGGCGGACGCGGCAATGCTAAGGCAGGGCTCCTCCGGTGAGCAGGTAAAGACGCTGCAAAGCAAGCTGAAGCGCTGGGGATATTATAACGGCAATGTGGACGGCATATTCGGCAGCGGAACGGCGCAGGCCGTAAAATATTTCCAGAAGAAAAACGGCCTTACGGCGGATGGCATAGTAGGGGAGGCCACGGCAAGGGCATTGGGCCTGTCCCTGACGGGCAGCTCTGGAGGTGGGTCGTCAAGCTCCGGTGGGTCGAGCAATTCCGGGGACAAGGACCTGTATCTTCTGGCCAAGCTGGTACACGGGGAGTCCAGGGGTGAACCTTACAAGGGCAAGGTTGCCGTGGCGGCAGTGGTGCTGAACCGGGTGAAAAGCTCCTCCTTTCCCAACAGCATATCCGGCGTGATATACCAGAAGGGCGCTTTTTCCGCCGTCTCGGACGGGCAGATAAACCTTTCCCCTGACAACGAATCCATAAAGGCCGCCAGGGACGCCATGAACGGCTGGGATCCCACCGGCGGCTGCCTGTACTACTACAACCCCAAGAAGACCAGCAACAAGTGGATGCTGTCACACGATGTGGTGCTGACCATAGGCGAGCACGCCTTCTTCTAATGGGGTATAACGGCTTTATACGAGGTGAGATAAATGAGCGAAAAAACGCAGAACGCTTTTCAGAAATACATAATACCCGCCATACTGGCCGTGGCGCTCATAGGAGTCATACTATGGGCGGCGCAGCAGAAGGCGCTGGCTGAGAGCTATAAAAACCTGGCAAAGGAAAGCTATGTCAGGGCATACGGCGAGCTTACCGACGACCTTTACGATATGGAGAGCACGCTGTCCAAGCTTACTGCCGTCAATTCCCCCGCGCAATACGTTTTGCTGCTGGACGAGGTTTGGCGGCTGTCCGGCTCCGCGGTGAGCCACATGTCCTACCTGCCGGTGTCCCACGTGGACACGGCCGAGCTCAACCAGTTCGTGGTGAGGCTGGGCGATTACGCACATTCGCTTACCAAGAAGGCAGTGCGGGGCGGAGTAATGACGGAGGAGGATACAAACACCATACTACAGCTCCGGGACAGCTGCGCAAAGCTGGCGGAGGAATACGGCGATAAGTACGCCAGGGGCGACGTACCCACAGAGGGTATAGATGCTGAGGGCTACTTTGCGGACAACAAGCCTCAGGACAGCGAGGGCATATCGGAGTTTCCCACCCTGATATACGACGGCCCCTTCTCGGAAAGCAGCGAAAAACTCGAACCCAAGGGTCTGTCAGGCGGAGAGGTGACCATGGAGCAGGCGAAGACCGTGGCCAACATAATTGCCGGCGTGACGTTTGGCGAGGGGCAGGAGACGGGAGGAAAGATTCCTGCCTATCAATTCAGTATGAGCAATGAAGACGGCACGTGGGCTGAAGCGGCGGTGACTAAGCAGGGAGGCAAGCTGCTGTGGTATATGAGCCCCTGCAAGGGAAATACCGAGGGAAAGCCTGACGATGCTGAGGGTAAAAGATACGCCGATGCGGCGCTGAAAAAGCTGGAGGAGCTGGGCTATCGGAACATGACGGCAACCTACGCCCAATATTACGGCGGGGCGGCGCTTATCAACTGCGCGGCCACGCAGAACGGCGTCATATTATATAATGATCTCATCAAGGTTTGGGTAGACCGGGAGACCAATGAGGTGACAGGCGTTGACGCCAGAAACTATCTCTTCAGCCATACCGAAAGGGAGCTGCCTGAGGCCAGCGTCACTATGGCCGAGGCGGAGGGCTATCTTGCTTCCTCGCTGAAGGTTATGGAACGCCAGCTTGCGCTGATACCCATAACGCCCGAGACCGAGCGGCTGTGCTACGAGTTCAAGTGTACCTCGGGCAACGATTCCTATATAGTCTACATAGGCGTGGAGACGGGGGAAGAGGAACAGATATTCAGGATAATCGACAGCGAAGACGGGCAGTTGGTCATATAGCAGCAAAAACGCTTGGGGCCGTTCTTATGCAGAACGGCCCTTTTGCAGGAAAAAGATTGAGAAATTTCATACAAAATTGCCCTGTTTGCCTTGACAAATCGTAAAAAAAGCCGTAATCTAAATAAACCACTTTTTGGCGGGGGAGCTACCATGACGGCAAATACCGAAATAACAGAGCTTATTCGCAGCGAATTATGCCGTTTCCTGCAATACGCCTGTGCCGGTAAGACCGGCGTAAAATTGGATATGGACAACCCCGCAGCGGAGGTATCCGCCCCATTGGGCTTCGATACCGGCTATACCGCCCAATTCTGGGCGGAAAGGCTTGCTGACCGGCTGAACGGACATGAGCCGTCCCTTTTTGGCGTGCCGCTAATAGATGGTGTAACCGCCGTAAGAGGCCATGTGGCGTTCCGTATATCCATTCAGGCATATGACGCCATGACCCATCATATAATAGAAAGCTGCAAGCTGCCGGATGTGCCGTATAAAAGCTGCGATGATGTATCCTATGCGCTCATAAAGTCCCTCATGCTTGCGCGAAAGGGCGGGGAGGGCATACCGGATACGGCTTCAATAAAGAAAGCACTGTGGCTCGGCATAAGCGCCGGGGGCTTTTCCGGGGCAAAGCGGGCCGCTTTGAACAGGCGCTGTGCAGCCGCTGTGCTGGGCATATTCGACGGAATGAAAGACGGGGAGAGGGACGCTCTCGCGGCGCGGCTGGGCCTTTTCGGGCAGTGCGCCGCCAGGTTGATTTGGGTTAATTCCCTTCAGGAGGTATAAAATATATGTTGATAAAAAGATTTGCACACTCATGTTTTCTGCTGCAAAGCGAGGGCGGTACCCGTATACTCACGGATCCCTGCGACCCGGCAACCGGCTATAACGTAGGCCCTGTTGAGGCGGACTGCGTGACCGAGAGCCATCAGCACCACGACCACAACTATGCCGCGGCGGCAAAGGGCAGAGACGTAAAGGTAATATCAGCCCCCGGCGAGTATACCGTCGGGGACGTAAAGATAACCGGCATACCCTGCTGGCATGACGAGATGCAGGGCGCAAAGCGGGGCGGCAACATCATATTCGTATTCGAGATGGACGGATTGCGTCTTGCCCACATGGGCGACATAGGCCACCTGCCGGACGAAGCTACCCTTAAAGCCATGGGCCATATAGACATACTGCTCATACCCGTGGGCGGCATATACACAGTGGATTACAAGAAGGCGCTGGAGATAGCCTACGCCATAGCGCCAAAGGTTGTAATACCCATGCACTACGCCGCCGACAAGCTGGCCTTTGAGCTGGGCGAGCTTGCCCCGTTCCTTGAAAACGCAAAGAACTGCGCCATACACCGTATGCGCCAGAGCGAGGCGGTCATCACAAGGGAAAGCCTGGGCAGCAACAGGATAATAGTGCTGGACTGCGCCGTGTAGCGGCGTAAGCAAAGCCCCCCCGAAAGGGGGCTTTTTTGCGTTTACTGTACGAGACGGGATATTTCAACGCGAAGGACATTCGCAAGCTGGACCAGCTCTATATCAGTAACGAATCGCTTTCCGCACTCTATTCGCTGTATTGCATTCTTATCTATATCCAGTCCGCATACCTGCAGCCTGTCCGCAAGCTGCCGCTGCGACAGCTTCAGTCCCTTCCTCAGAGCCGCGACATTCCTTCCGCATAGATTATTCGAGCCGTCCTGAGATTTATTTATGAACATTTTTTTCTCCTTTTGACATTCAGTGATTGTCAATATCAAAAGGGTATGCTATAATTGAAGCAATAATGACATTCACTAAATGTCAAATTAAAGTAATTTTGAAAGAAGGGAAAAAAATGAAAAAATCACTTGCAATGATGTTGGTTCTGATCATGGTCTGCGCCCTGCCCGGAATCGCATCGGCAAATGGCAAAGGCAGCATCAACGGGGCCTGTATTACGCAGAATGCCGTATCCATTGAGCTGGAGGACATTAAATTTGAAAAAAGCGTAAAGGTGGAGCTGTTCAGCGACAAAACTCTGCTGACCACTGCCACTCTGAATGAAGGCTTCGTGGACGCAAACCAGCTTCAAAAATACGTGACCTGTTGTATACCTACCAAGGGTGCAGATGAGGCCTGGAGCCTGACCCCTTGGATCCCCAGGGACAAGATTGTTCCCAACAAAGCTGTCCTGTTTGTCGATGGAAACGAGTTGGATACGAAGAAGCTCACACTGGATGCCGAAGCATGGGCAGCCTTGCCCGGCACTGTCCCCTATAGCGGCAGCATCAACGGGGCCTGTATTACGCAGAATGCCGTATCCATTGAGCTGGAGGACATTACATTTGAAAAAAGCGTACAGGTGAAGCTGTTCAGCGACGAAACTCTGCTGACCACTGCCACCTTGCAGGGAGTAAATCCCGGCAGCTATGGTTTCCTGACCTGCTGCATCGCTACCGAGACTGCTGACGCAAACTGGGCACTGACCCCCTGGACTCCCAAGGATAATGTCGTCCCCGACAAGGCTGTCCTGGTTGTCGATGGCCGCAAGCTGGATGAAAAGACTTTCACGCTGAATGCCGAAGAATGGGCAAAACTGCCCGGCACTGCGCTCCCCTCTAGCGGCGGCACCACCGGCGACGGAAGCCACTGGCATCCCCCGGTTACCCCTGCTCCCGTCCCCGTGGTGGTAATACCCCCCAAGACCGGCGATATGACGATATGGCAGAGCATACTGCATTTCTTCGGGGTAATATAAAAAGATAACGGCATGACAAAGCCCCCGCGAACGCGGGGGCTTTCAGAGTGTCAAAAAAGTGGCTGAATGCCACTTTTTTGAGTTTTACGGGTTTTGCCTCTCGCATTCGCTCCCGGGCGGCAAAATCCGCAAAGTACGAAAACCTCTGGGTTTTCATCCGTTCTGACGCACATGTCGTCAGAGCCGGATTAAACATAAGGGGCTGCGACCCCTTATCAACCCTGGGGTTTTTTGACAGACTGAAAGCCCCCGCGAATGCGGGGGCTTTGCTTATCCTTTCGTCTTTAGGGGGAAGAATGACGACGGTGCTTACGCTTTCTTTGACTTTGCGCTGCGGACGCTCTCGAGCATTATGCTGCCCAGTATCAGCGCGGCGCCTACTGCGCCCATGACGCCCATTTTCTCATGCAGGAGAACGGCACTCATTGCGGCGGTGGAAAGGGGGTTGAGGGCGCAGAACTGGCTCGCCCTCTCGGAGGGTATCCTGCGCTGTGCCACGGGCTGAAGGGTGAAGCCGAAGCAGCTGCAAACCAGCGCAAGCCCCAATATCGGCAGCCACTCAGAGGCGCAGGAGGGCAGCTTGGGAGCCTCGAATATGAAGGAGGCTATGGTGGTGAACAGGCCGATGAAGCCTACCTGCGCTATGCCTATGAGCATGGGATCGCCCTTTTTGGAAAGCCTGTCAGTGAGTATTATCGCCAAGGCGTAAAGCATGGCGGAGAGTATGCAGAGCCCTTCGCCGAGGCCGAAGCTGAACCTGCCGGAGCGCAGGGTGAGGGCGCCGACGCCTATTAAGGTAAGCCCGGCGCAGAACAGGGCCCTTTTGCAGGGCAGCCTTTTATGCAGCAGCGCCTCCATCAGCGGCACTATGACTATTGCGGTATTTTCAAGAAAGGAGGTGGTGGAGGCGAGGGTGTGCTTGAGGGCGAAAAGCTCCGCCGCCATCATCGCGGAGAATGCGCCGCCTATTGCCATGCCCATGAGCAGCGTCCTGAGGTCCATCCGCTTCATCCGGTTGAAGAATATGGCGCAGAGTATCACGAAGGCAAGGCAGAAGCGCACGGAGAGTATGTTGAGGGGGCTCATAGTGGTGAGCAGCGCCTTGGACAGCAGCAGAGAGGTGCTGCGGGCAACTATAACGCCCGCGAGAAGGAACTCCGCAGGGTTTACCCGGCAGCCTATCCTTGCCCTTGCGCTGATGCTTTCCATTGTTTCTGTCCTTTCCTGACATTTTGTCGTTTTCTTTGTTTGACATCATTATATTACTGTTATATATTTGAGTAAAACGAGGATATATCATGGCAGCATTGATAAAAAGTCAAAATAGAGGCGCGATATGGATACAGAGAAGTGCAGGGCGCTGATAGCGGCGCTGGAGCTGGGCTCACTTACCGCCGCGGCGGAGAGCCTCGGCTATACTCCCTCCGGAATAAGCCGTATGATGGCGGCGCTGGAGGATGAGATGGGCTTTCCGCTTCTGATAAGGAACAGGGGCGGCGTCGCCCCTACCGAAAACTGCAAAAATATGCTTCCCCTCATACGCGATTTCGTGTACATGGGGCGGCGCTGCGTGCAGCAGGCGGCCTCCATACGCGGCATAGAGATAGGCAAGCTCACCATAGGCAATACCTACGAGGCCTGCTACGGTTGGCTTGCCCACTTGATCGCCGGCTTTTCGCGGAAGTACCCGATGGTGGAGATAAGCACTTTGGAGGGGACCAGCAGCGAGCTTGCGGCGGCGCTGAGCGAGCACAGGGCGGATTTCTGCGTAATGAGCCGCCGCGAGGGCGACTTCGACTGGCTGCATATAAAGGACGATCAGCTGGTGGCGGTGCTGCCAAAGAGCAACCCACTCTCCGGCGGCGAGGCCTTTCCGCTCTCGGCTGTAGGCAATTATCCTTTCGTAGCCATACGCCCCGCGGAGGAGACGGACAACTCCCGAATGATCGCCCAGATGGGCATAACCCCGGATATACGCTTCGGCTGCCCGGATGGCCTTGCCGCCATGGCGATGGTGAAGGCGGGGCTGGGAATAGCCATAATGAACCAGCTCATCGTGGACTCGCTGGAGCCGGGCGGCGAGGTGAGGGTTATGCCCCTGGACCCTGAGCAGTATGTGGATATAGGTATAGGGGTTACAAGGAAGGATATGATTTCCCCTGCGGCAGCAAGGTTCATCGCCTACGCGAAGGAGCACATAGAGGAAATGAAGTAAAGAAAAAAGGCTTCCCAATTTAAAGGAAGCCCTTTGCGTTTGCAGCGTTATTCCTCCGCGTCTATGTAGGGCAGAAGCTTGTTGAGGTCGCAGGGCTCACTCAGTACAAGCTCTATGCCTTCCACCCGCTTGTCCTCGAACATCTGGGTGAGGGCTATGTACTGGCACAGGCGGGACTTGAGGTTGAGGCAGTCGCCCTCGGCGGTCATGAGCTCCACCCTGCCGGCGCAGGTGTTTACGGCCTTAAAAAAGCTTGCAGGCTCCGATATATCTCTGATCTTCATTGGGGCGTCCTCCATAAGTTTTTCTGTTATTATACAACAGCTCAGGTTTTTTTTCCACTTCACAATTATTTCAAATTATTATGATGATATGTACAAGGTCTTATATTACAATTAGCACTCGAAAGGTAAGAGTGCTAATAAGGACCATGGCACATACTACTTACGAAATCATCGGTCCGAGGAGGATTTTATATGGATATTAACAGGTTAACGCAAAAATCTATTGCGGCGGTGCAGGATGCCCAGTCCATCGCCAGCCGCAACACCAACCAGCAGGTGGATCAGCAGCACCTTATGAAGGCGCTGCTCGACCAGAAGCTCATAGCTGAGCTCATCACCAGAATGGGCAAGGATAAGGACGCCTTCGATGCCGCCCTCGACAGGGAGATAAGCAAGCTCCCCAAGGTGACGGGCAGCCGGGAGGCGGAAAAGGTGTACATAACCCCTGAGCTGGATCGCGCGCTCAACGCGGCGGAGGATCAGGCCAAGCACATGAAGGACGAGTATATCTCGGTAGAGCATCTGTTCTTGGGTATGCTGGAAGCGCCTAACGGCGCCATGAAGGAGATGTTTAAGACCTTTGGCATCACCGGGGACGAGTTTTTGAAGGTGCTCAACGACGTCCGGGGCGGGGCAAGGGTGACGACCGACAGCCCGGAGGATACCTACGACGCACTTGGCAAATACGCTCAGGACCTCGTGGAGCTTGCAAGGAAGCAGAAGCTTGACCCTGTTATAGGGCGTGACGAGGAAGTACGCAACGTCATCCGCATACTTTCAAGAAAGACCAAGAATAACCCTGTGCTCATAGGTGAGCCGGGCGTAGGCAAGACGGCAATAGCCGAGGGGCTTGCCCAGCGGATAGTATCCGGCGATGTGCCGGCAAACCTGAAGGATCGCAAGATATTCTCCCTTGACATGGGTGCGCTTATTGCGGGCGCAAAGTTCCGGGGCGAATTCGAGGAAAGGCTTAAGGCCGTTCTTAATGAAGTAAAGCGCAGCGAGGGCAGGATAATACTGTTCATAGATGAGCTGCACAATATAGTAGGAGCCGGACGCACCGAGGGCAGCATGGATGCGGGCAACCTCTTAAAGCCTATGCTTGCCAGGGGCGAGCTGCACTGCATAGGCGCGACCACGCTGGACGAGTACCGCAAGTACATCGAAAAGGACCCCGCCCTTTCCAGAAGGTTCCAGCCCGTAATGGTAGATGAGCCTACGGTAGAGGACACCATAAGCATACTGAGAGGGCTGAAGGAGCGCTATGAGGTGTTCCACGGCGTAAAGATACAGGACAGCGCCCTGATAGCCGCTGCCACACTTTCCCACAGGTACATAAGCGACAGGTTCCTGCCGGATAAGGCCATCGACCTTGTGGATGAGGCCTGCGCCATGGTGCGCACCGAGATGGACAGTATGCCCACCGAGCTTGACGAGAAGCGCCGGCACATAATGCAGCTGGAGATAGAGGAAGCCGCCCTTAACAAGGAAAGCGACAAGATATCCCAGCAGCACCTTGAGGATATCCGCAAGGAGCTGGCTCACGAGCGCGAGGAGTTCGCGGGGCTCAAGGCAAAGTGGGAAAACGAGAAGGACGCCATAAAGAAGGTTCAGTCCCTACGTACAGAGATAGAACAGCTTAACGCCGATATGCAGCAGGCCGAGCGGAGCTACGACCTCAACAAGGCCGCAGAGCTGAAGTACGGCAAGCTGCCCAAGCTGAAGGAAGAACTGGCCAAGGCGGAGGCGGACATGGAGAAGGGCAAAGCGGACGGCCTGCTTCGCGACCGCATCACCGAGGAGGAGATAGCCAAGATAGTGGGCCGTTGGACCGGTATACCGGTCGCCAAGCTGATGGAAGGCGAGAGGGAGAAGCTGCTGCACCTGGACAGCATACTGCATAAGCGGGTCATAGGCCAGGACGAGGCGGTGCAGACCGTCTGCGACGCCATACTTCGCACCCGGGCGGGGCTTAAGGATCCCAACAAGCCTATCGGCTCCTTCCTGTTCTTAGGGCCTACCGGCGTAGGCAAGACGGAGCTTGCCAAGGCTCTGGCGGAAGCCCTGTTTGACGATGAGTCCAACATGGTGCGCATAGATATGAGCGAATACATGGAGAAGCACTCCGTGTCCCGCCTGATAGGCGCTCCTCCGGGCTATGTGGGCTATGACGAGGGCGGCCAGCTTACGGAGGCCGTGCGCCGCCATCCCTACTGCGTCGTGCTGTTCGACGAGGTGGAAAAGGCCCATCCCGACGTGTTCAACGTACTGCTTCAGGTGCTGGACGACGGGCGCATAACGGATTCCCAGGGTCGCACCGTGGACTTCAAGAATACCGTCATCGTCATGACCAGCAATCTGGGCTCCAGCTACATACTGGAGGGCATAAAGGACGGCAGGATAACCGAGGAGGCACGCGCACAGGTGAATCTGCTGCTCAAGCAGAGCTTCAGGCCGGAATTCCTCAACAGGATAGACGACATAGTGTTCTATAAGCCCCTGGACAAGGAGGAGATCTTCAAGATCACCGACCTCATGCTGGAGGATATACGCAAGAGGCTCAAGGAGCGCAGGCTGGACGTAAAGCTTACCGACAGGGCGAAGAACTACCTTGCGGAGACCGGCTACGATCCTCAGTACGGCGCAAGGCCCCTGAAGCGGCTGCTTTCCAGCAAGCTTGAGACGCTGCTTGCCCGCAAGATAATCGAAGGCGACCCCGCCCCCGACACGGTGTTCACCGTGGATTACGACGGCGAGAACCTCACCGTATCAGAGAGCAAGGGCGAATAAAGCCGAATAATAATACCGCCCCGGTGAAATTGCCGGGGCACTTTTTTTAAGGAAGCGGCGGGCGGCAAGCCCCCGCAACCTCCGGTTGCGCTTTTTCCAAGTATGATTGGTGGCGCGATAGCCGCCAAATAGAGTATGCTATACCCAACAAAACCGCAAAGGAGTACTCGAGCAATGAAAGAAATGACAGTAGGCGAAAGGATACAGCAGCTTCGAAAGGCGGCGGGCCTTTCGCAGGAGCAGCTGGCGGAGCAGCTCGACGTTTCCCGCCAGTCGGTATCAAAATGGGAGCTGAACGACGCGGCGCCGGAAATATCCAAGATAATCGCATTGAGCGAGCTTTTCGGCATATCCACAGACGAGCTTTTGAAGGGGGCCGGGAGCATACCCGCTGCGGCTGGAGAAAAGGAGAGCATAGCCGCCATAGCCCGGCTGAACGCTGCGGAAAAACGCATACGCACAGGCTTTATAACGGCGGTCGCGGGACTGATAATGCTTGCGCTGGAGCTTTTGCTGCTGCCGGTGATGCAGGTAATGGAAAAAAGCGCCTTTGGGTATTTTTTGACCAACGCTATGGATTACGCCGGAAAAATGCCGATGAAGGCGGTGATATTCATAACAGCCGCCGCCATTGCCGCCGGGGGGATATTCATGTATCAGGGGCATATCTGTAAAAAAAACAATAGAAGTCGTTGACATGGGTATTATTTCATATTATAATTTAAATATATTAGAATATTTTTCATGTTGATGCGTGCATATCTGGGGGTGATATAAGTGATATTATAAAAAGGCGGCAAAAATATGTATTGTGAAAAAAATGAAGGAGAATTGCATGGAATACAAGAAATACGCCCTGTATACCTTTCTTACGCTGATGATCGAGCTGTCCATTGCGTCCTTGATGGATATGCTTCTCTCAAAGTTCGAGTCGTTTTACAGTGCGGCAGCTTATGTCCCTATGTCCGACAAGCTGTGGCATTACGGAATATTAAAGGTGATATGCGTAACGGCGGCTTTATTCCTCTATTTTATAATTAAGTGCTATTACAAGGGAGGGGAAACACAAGAGGAATCCGATACACAGAAAAAAACTGAGTAGAGCCCGTCCCCGCCCCTCCAATAATTACATTCAAAAAATAACAAAAGGCTCCGCGTTGCGGAGCCTCAGTCTGTCAAAAAACCCCAGGGTTGATAAGGGGCCGCAGCCCCTTATGTTTAATCCGGCTCTGACGACATGTGCGTCAGAACGGATGAAAACCCAGAGGTTTTCGTACTTTGCGGATTTTGCCGCCCGGGAGCGAATGCGAGAGGCAAAACCCGTAAAACTCAAAAAAGTGGCATTCAGCCACTTTTTTGACACTCTGAGGCTCCGCGTTGCGGAGCCTTTTATATGCACTAATTCTTTACTATGGTGGGCATATCCCAGCCGTGATGGTCGGTATGCAGCAGGTGATGGGACTTTTCGCCCAGGGGAGCTGTGAGGTATTCCTTATACAGCGCCAGCACGTCGGGGTTCTCGTGGGAGAAGCGGAGCTTATCGTTGGCGTCCATCCTCCAAAGGACGCTGCCGCGCTCATCCGCCAGCTCGCAGCCGTCTACGATGGGCTGTCCGCCGCCGCCAGCGCAGCCGCCGGGGCAGGCCATTATCTCAACAAAGTCGTAATGCACCTCGCCGCGCTTGATAGCCTGAATAAGCCTGCGTGCATTGCCGAGGCCGCTGGCCACGGCTACCCGCACCTCGCCCGCGCCGGGTATTTCGAATACGGATTCCTTCCAGCCGTCCATGCCGCGGACGGATTTGAAGGCGTCGGGATCAGGATTTTTGCCGGTGATGAGGTAGTATGCGGAGCGCAGCGCCGCGTCCATAACGCCGCCGGTAGCGCCGAATATGACGGCGGCTCCGGTGCCGGTACCCAATGGACTGTCGAAGTCCTCCTCGGGCAGGAACACGGGGTTGATGTGGTTGGCGCGCATCATGATATTCAGCTCGCGGGTGGTGATGACCACATCCACGTCGGGATCGCCGCAGGCGTCCTTCATGGTGGGCAGGGCGCACTCGCTCTTCTTGGATACGCAGGGCATTACGGATACCACGAATATCTTGTGGGGGTCCACGCCTATCTTCTCGGCAAAGTAGCTCTTTGCTACAGCGCCGAACATCTGCTGGGGGGATTTGGCGGTGGAAAGGTTATCCGTAAGCTCGGGATACTGGGACTTCAAAAAGCGCACCCAGCCCGGGCAGCAGGAGGTAAACATGGGCCAGCTGTGCTGATCCTTATGGGTAAAGCGCTCTATAAATTCACTGCCCTCCTCCATTATGGTGAGGTCGGCGGTGAAGTCGGTATCGAACACATAGTCAAAGCCCATGCGGCGGAGGGCCGCAGCCATGCGCCTGGGGGTGGCGAACTCGGCATCGAGGCCGTAACGCTCTGCCCATGCGGCGCGCACCGCGGGAGCCACCTGAACTACGGTAACGATATTCTCGTCGTCTATTGCGTCGTATACCCTGCCGGTGTCGTCGCGCTCCCTTATGGCGGCGGTGGGGCAGTGGGTTATGCACTGGCCGCAGTAGGTACACTCGGTATCCTTTATCCTGCGGTTGCGGGATACGTCAACCATCGCCCGCGAGCCGGTGCCTAGCAGATCCCATATATTCACGGTCTGCACCTTTTCGCAGATCTGTATGCAGCGCATACACATTACGCACTTGTTGTTCTCCCTTATGAGCGGCGCGGTGATGTCGGCCTTGTCTATGAGGAGCTTCTTCGGGTAATGCGTGCCGCGCATATTGAAGTCGTTGGCGAGCGACTGGAGGGTGCAGTTGCCGCTTCTGGTGCAGTTGGTGCAGCTTACGTCGTGATGGGAAAGCAGCAGGCGCAGATTGGAGCGGCGCGCCTCGCGCACCTTGGGGCTGTTGGTCAGTATTTCCATTCCTTCCGCCACTACGTTGTCGCAGGAGGGGACCAGTCTGTCATGGTCGCTTACCTCCACGCAGCATATGCGGCAGGCCGCTATCTCGTTTATGTCCTTGAGATAGCAGAGGGTAGGTATCTCGATGTTTACGGAACGGGCGGCCTCCAGTATGGTGGTTCCCTCCGGCACGGATACCGGTATGTTGTCTATCTTGAGGTTTACCATGTGCTCTTCCTCCCTCCCCTGAATATTCCGTAGCCGAAGTGGTCGCACCTCAGGCAGCGGGACGACTCGGCGTTGGCCTCCTCATCGGTCATGCCGCACTCGATGCAGGTAAAGTCGTTCTTGCGCTCACAGGCCTGGCGCTCCGTGGTATTGATGCGGCCGTGAGGCGGATTGTTGGTGAGCTGCGGATCGGGTATGGCGACGTCGACGTTGATCTCGTGGTGGAAGCCCAGATACTCGTCTATATTCGCCGCAGCTACCTTGCCTGCGGCTATGGCGCGGATGACCGTCGCGGGGCCGGTAACGCAGTCGCCGCCGGCGAACACGCCGCTCATGTCGCCCACCTGGCCGCTGGTCTCGGCGATGAAGGTGCCGCGCTTTATGGAGATCTTGCTCTGCTCAAAGCCGTGAGTCTCAATGCCCTGACCTATGGCTACAATGACTATGTCGGCGGGTATGCGTATCTCATCGCGGGCTGCCTTTTCCGGGCGGGGCCGGCCGGCGGCGTCTATAGTGCCTATTATCTGGGGCTGTGCCCAGAGGGCTGTAGCGCGGCCGTTTTCGTCTGCCTCTATGCGGACGGGGGCGGCGAGGGTAACGAGCTCTACGCCCTCGGCTATCGCGCCCTCCACCTCCTCGGGGAGCGCGGTCATGTCGGCCTGACGGCGGCGGTATACGCAGGATACCTTCCTTGCGCCCAGGCGGACGGAGCTTCTGCATACGTCCATTGCCACGTTGCCGCCGCCTATCACGACTATCTCCTTGCCGGTAAAATCAGGCATGTTGTCGTCGCCTATGGCGCGGAGCATCTCGACGGCGCTCATTACGCCCTCGCTGTTTTCGCCCTCTATGCCCGTCTTTTTGTCGGTGTGGGCGCCTATGGCTATATACAGTGCGTCATATTTGTTCTTAAGCTCGTCGAAGCTCACGTCTCTTCCGACGGTTATACCGGTCTTTACTTCTATGCCGGTAGAGAGTATGGATTCGATCTCCTTATCCAGTATCTCCCTTGGGAAGCGATAGGAGGGGATGCCGTAGCGCAGCATGCCGCCCAGCTTTGCTCTCTGCTCGAATACGGTCACTTTATGGCCCATGAGGGAGAGATAGTATGCCGCGGAAAGTCCGCCGGGGCCGCCGCCTATAACGGCTACGGTCTTGCCGGTGGGCTGGGCATTGGAGGGGTTGGGCACGTCGCCGGCGTGATCTACGGCGTAACGCTTCAGGCCGCGTATGTTTATCGCATCGTCTATCATGCGGCGGCGGCAGCGGGCCTCGCAGGGGTGCTCGCATATGTAAGCGCAGGCGGAGGGGAAGGGATTGTCCTTGCGGATAAGCTTGACTGCATCCGCATAGCGGCGGTTTTTGACAAGAGCCACATAGCCGGGTATATCCACACCGGCGGGGCAGAGAGCCACACAGGGCACGGGGTTCTGCATTCCGCCGAGGCAGCGGTGGTGCAGTATGTGCTCCTCATAGTCGTCCCGGAAGCCAGCGAGCCCGTCGGATACAAGGCGGGCGGCGTCGCGGCCGATGGCGCAGTCCGCAGTGTTATATATTACCCTTGCGGTGCGCTCGATTATGGATAGGGTCTCCATGGTAGCCTCTCCGTTGAGGACCTGCTCCAGAAGGGTGGCAAGCTGGCCTAAGCCTATGCGGCAGGGTACGCACTTGCCGCAGGTCTGCGCATGGCACAGCCTGAGAAAGCTGAGGGCGAGGTCGACTGGGCAAAGGCCCGGAGGGCTGGAAGCAATACGCCTTTCAACGTCCCTGTAAAGGCCGTCAATGACGGTCTGGGAACGACTGGGCGTCATGATGTCAAGTCTGCTCATTGTCGCTTCTCCTTATTAAAGTGATGTTGGTACCATCAGTTGACAAGAGCACACAAGCCCTAAAGGCTTGTTTTGGGACGCTCCTGCGTTCTCGTCGCTTGTATTACATCCAGTAGTACTGCGCTCCTCGGCCTTGGATCGCCCTCAAAACAAGCTCTTTAGGGTCTTCGAGTTTTAGAAGCCAAAGAGTATGGCAGAACAAGGAGGACGAGTGCAGAAATACTGGTTGTATTTCAAATGAGGACGACACAGTTATGCCGTGCTGTTTGGCTCCTAAAACCTTGTGTGTCCTTGTCAACTGATGGTAAGGGCGAATGAAATACGGTGCGAATGATTTTGCATAAAAGGATAAACTTTCACCCATTAATATTGTAGTAGCGGTGAGACGGGTTTGTAAAGTATAAATTTTGCAAATGCATAAAATCACAATATTTAAATATTTAATGATATTTCCAATACTATAAAAAACGCCGGTGACGATGCCGGCGCTCAAATTTCAGCCATGAATATTTTTCGTCTTGTAATTGCAAAAAACGCTCCTTATTTAGGGTTGTTTGAAAGGGTCACACAGATGTGACCGACGCAGAAAAGCATCGAGAATACTACCAGCGGCCACTGCCTGAGCGTCACGCCGCAGAGCAGGAACAGACAGCATGGTATTATGGCAAGGGCCAGAGCCTTTTTGCGGGAGGGGGATCTGCCGTAGAGTATCCAGAAGATAAAATACGCAAGAAGCAGCAGAGCGCTGCCAAAGAGGTATATAAGGAAATCCTCTACCGATCCGAAACCGAACTTATCCAGACCTATGCAGATGATCATCAGGATAAGGCAGCCGTAGCGGCCTATCTGCTCAAGTATGTTGATGAACCTGCTTTTGCACCTGTTCTCCATATTACGGTGTCTGAGGGCGAATATCACGTTGGGTATCATCATAAGCAGTATTATAGCCATGCCCCAGGGGTTGAGCATTCTCGGAAGGGCGGAGGTGACGAATATGGCGGTGGGGCCGTCCGCCCCGCCTATTATGCCCACATTTGACATTTGCAGCTTTCTCCTTTAAAAATATTATTTTCTGTTCAGAACCACCGGCACAGGCGCGTCGGGGGTCATGCTGTCCTCAGTCACTTTACAGTCTACCGCGCAGACGCGGACGCCTGCCGCCGCGGCTTCGCGCAGGGCTTGACCAAAGGCTGGATGGGTAACGTCGTTGGGCATAAGAAGCTTTGCCAGCTTCATCTGCACTATGAAAAGCAGGCAGGCCTCATAGCCCGCTCTTGCCCAGGCAGTGAGGTGCTTCAGGTGCTTTACACCCCGCTCCGTTGGGGCGTCCGGGAATAACGCCGTGGCTCCCTCAAGCAGCGTTACTCCCTTGACTTCCATTAATACCGGTTTTCCGCCGCCGTGTTCTATGTAGAAGTCCAGCCGGGAATCGCCGAGGGAGTACTCCGGCTTTATAAGCTCCGCGTCCGGATACAGCGTATATATGTACTCCGCCGCGGCCTTGTTGGGGGCCTGGCTGTCGATGTTGATCAGCTGTCCGTCCCGGTAAACTGCAATAAGGTCGTAGCTCGTCTTCCTGGCAGAACCGCCGGGCTTTGTGAGCACTACCGTGGAGCCCGGTATAAGCAGCTCTTTGCAGCGGCCGGTGTTCTTTACGTGAACCGCTTCGGCTTTTCCGTCGATTGCCACCATGGCTACGAATCTGTTGGGGCGGGAAAGGAAACGGGCTGTTTTTGTATTTGAATACCTCATAATCAAAAATTATAAATCGGAGGGGGGGATCATTTCAACAGCTTTTGATACAGCTTGACGGACGGTATCCGCACAAAGCTAAAAAACCATAAGCGGGAATGATGACAGGCGCGTCTGCGATAATAAACTTATGAGTATTTTTTATCAATAAAACATAAAAAAGCTATTGCCAAAACCTTTGATAACGATATAAAATATAGACGAAATCAATAGATGATACCGATTGGCGATAACAGGAAAAGGGATAAGGAAAGGACTAAAGAAAAAGGATCGATATCGGGCCTGCGGGTCGAGAATGATATAAAGCGGTTGATGAATGCAGGAGATTCCGCCGTAACTTGGCGGAGGCCGAAGGAATAAGCGGCGCGCATTGCCGGCGCGCTGTGAACATCTCAGGCGAAAAGACTGTGTTCTGACGGAACTCTGGAAAGCGAGGGCACCGAAGGAGCAACCTGTAACGGTATGAAAAACAGGGAATCTCTCAGGTTAATAAACAGAGGGCAGGCAGCATATTCGGTATGTTGTTAGCCCTCTATATTTTATTTGGGGGCGGAAAGGGAGCAATAATGCGCAGCGGTCATGATTACCTGCTGATAACCAATAATCCCCTTGTGGTAAAGTGCATGGGCGACTGCTATCCCATAGAATTCGTAGACGGCGGATACAGGGACGTGCTCGTGAAGGTACGCGATCTGGTCTACATAGGACATACCCTGTACACCCACCCGCTTGCGGGCAGCGTAAAGCCTAATGAAACGGTGTACCGCTCCATAGCGGTATCGAAAAGCCCGCACACCTTTTCGGCGGAGCAGGCGGAGATGATGTCCAACAGCATCATAGCCTATGATAAATTCCCCCCTAAAAAGCGCATACTTACAGATGAGCTTTTGAAGGATTTTCAACTGGTTGACTATACCTTGATCGCAGGCGCCATGGAATTTGACGCGGCGGCGGGTTTAGCAAAATAGAACATCATTCCCAAATAAGAATAAGAAAAGGAGGTGTTTTCTTTGAAATTGGAACTTGGATTCATAGAGATCAAGGACATTCAATTCTCAAAGGAATCAAAGCTTGAAAACGGCATTCTCTTCGTAAACGCTGACGAGGCCAAGAATTTCGTTTTCGGAGACGACGACGTTAAGGCCTGCGTAAAGGACGCTCATTTTGACATTGCCAAACCCGGCGAGAGCGTTCGCATAACCCCGGTCAAAGACGTAATCGAACCCCGTGTTAAGGTCGAGGGCCCCGGCGGCGAATTCCCCGGCGTCATCGCCAAGGTAGACACCGTAGGCTCCGGCAAGACTCATGTGCTCCGCGGCATGGCAGTCGTTACCGCCGGTAAGATTGTTGGCTTCCAGGAGGGCGTTATCGACATGACCGGCCCCGGCGCCGACTACACCGCTTTCTCCAAGCTGTTGAACCTGGTGCTGGTATGTGAGCCTGTAGCGGGCGTACATCAGCATGAGTATGAGCACGCCGTGCGTATCGCCGGCCTCCGCGCCGCCACCTATATCGGCGAGCTGGGCCGCAATGTGACCCCCGATTCCACCAAGGAATACGAGACCCTCGGCATCAAGGAAGGCATGCAGAAGTGGCCCGACCTGCCCCGTGTAGCGTATGTCCATATGCTCCAGAGCCAGGGCCTGCTCCATGACACCTACGTATACGGCGTAGACGCCAAGAAGAGCCTTACCACCATCATCAACCCCACCGAGACCATGGATGGCGCTATCATCAGCGGCAACTGCGTCTCTGCCTGCGATAAGAACACCACTTATCATCATCAGAACAACCCCGTGGTGGCAGACCTGTTTGAGCAGCACGGCAAGACCATCAACTACGTGTGCAATATCATCACCAATGAGAACGTATACCTGGCTGATAAGATGCGCTCCTCCGACTGGACGGCAAAGCTCTGCCGCCTGCTGGATCTTGACGGCGTTATCGTATCTCAGGAAGGCTTCGGCAATCCCGATACCGACCTTATCATGAACACCAAGAAGATCGAGCTTCAGGGCGTAAAGACCACCATCATCACCGATGAGTATGCCGGTCAGGACGGCAAGTCCCAGTCCCTGGCAGACGCCGATCCTCTGGCAGACGCGGTAGTAACCGGCGGCAATGCCAACCAGGTAATAATCCTGCCCAAGATGGACAAGGTCATCGGCACGCTGGAGGATATCGACAGGATAGCCGGAAGCCATGCGGGTTCCCTGCGTCCTGACGGCACCATCGAGGCCGAGATACAGGTCATCACCGGCGCTACTAACGAGATGGGCTTCGGCTATCTCAGCGCAAGGTAATAAGGAAGGAGGCCAAATCCATGAGTTATCGTGTAGTTCATTACATCAACCAGTTCTTCGCCAACATCGGCGGTGAGGAAATGGCTCACATAGCCCCCGAGATTCGGGAGGGCTTTGTAGGCCCCGGCATGGCTTTCAATCAGGCATGGAAGGGCGAGGCTGAAATCGTAAAGACAATCATCTGCGGCGACTCCTACTATGCAGAGCATGAAAAGGACGCCAAGGCTCAGATCCTCGAGTGGGTCAAGGCCGAGAAGCCCGATATGTTCATCGCGGGTCCCGCCTTCAACGCAGGCCGTTACGGCTATGCCTGCGCCAACATAGCCCTCGCGGTACAGGAAGAGCTGGGCATCCCCGTTCTTACCGGTATGTACGTCGAGAACCCCGGCGCAGACCTGAAGAACAAGGTCCTCATCTATGAGACCGCCAACAGCGCCGCCGGCATGCGTAAGGCTGCTCCCGGCATGGCAAAGCTGGCCCTCAAGCTGATGAAGGGTGAGAAGATAGGCGCCTCCTGCGAGGAAGGCTATATGCCCAATGGCATCCGCAAGAACTTCTTCGAGAAGGAGCGCGGCTCCAAGCGCGCCGTGAATATGCTGCTCAAGAAGCTCAACGGCGAGCACTTCGTAACTGAGTATCCCATGCCCTCCTTTGACCGCGTGGCCCCCAATCCCGCCATCAAGGATCTGAGCAAGGCTACCATAGCCCTGTGCACCTCCGGCGGTATTGTTCCCAAGGGCAACCCCGACCACATTGAGTCCTCCTCCGCTTCCCACTATGGCGAGTACAGCCTGGACGGCTTCGATAAGCTCTCCTCCGCCGATCACGAGACCGCTCACGGCGGTTACGATCCCGTATACGCCAATGAGGACCCCAACCGCGTGCTGCCCGTAGACGTAATGCGCGAGTTTGAGCGCGAGGGCAAGATCGGCAAGCTGCACAACCTGTATTATGCCACCGTCGGTAACGGCACCGCCGTCGCATCCGCGAAGGCTTTCGCCGCCGAGTACGCACAGAAGCTCAAAAAGGCCGGCGTTGACGGCGTAATCATGACCTCTACCTGAGGAACCTGCACTCGTTGCGGCGCAACGATGGTAAAGGAAATCGAGCGTGCGGGTATCCCCGTAGTTCATATGTGCACTGTAACTCCTATATCCATGACCGTTGGTGCGAACCGTATAGTTCCCACCATCGCTATACCTCACCCCTTGGGCAACCCCAGCCTCTCCCATGACGAAGAGTACGCTCTGCGCAAGAAGCTGGTCAACCGCGCCCTTGAGGCCCTGACCACCGAGGTCACCGGCCAGACCATCTTCGAGGTCTGATCCTGAATAGCTGAAAGAGTTCCTCTCCCGGCCTATAAAGCCGGGGGAGGGATATAAGCCGCATGAACGTCAGGCAGAATAAATGTGAACGCTATTGCAAAAAGTGCGGGCTGGTTGTATAACCATATACTATTAATAGTATAATTATAATTGAAAAATATGAGCCATATGCCGCCAGGCAAACAAATACTATTGCAAAAAAAGCGAATTAGTTGTATAACTATAGCTGTATACTATTAATAGAATAACTGTAATTGACTATTAAACAAGGAGAGTACTTGTTATGAGCAAAATATACGACGTAATAGTACTGGGAGCGGGCCCGGCAGGACTTACCGCCGGCCTGTACGCCGGACGCAGCAGACTGTCCACCCTTATAATAGAGAAGGGTCAGGACGGCGGCCAGATCGCCATCACCAACGAGATCGAGAACTACCCCGGCCAGCAGCTTGAGGGCGAATCCGGCCCCAGCCTCATCGCGAGGATGACCGAGCAGGCCAAGAAGTTCGGCTGCGAGAGAGTGAGCGACACCATAAAGTCCGTGGACTTCTCCGGCAAGACAAAGAAGCTGGTGGGCACCAAGGGCGAATATGAGGCCAGGACCGTCATCATCGCCACCGGTGCACATCCCCGTCCCATAGGCTGCAAGAACGAAGAGCAGTTCGTAGGCAAGGGCATTTCCTTCTGCGCCACCTGCGACGCCGCCTTCTTCGAGGATTTCGAGGTGTATGTGGTCGGCGGAGGCGATGCTGCCGTTGAGGAGGCCATGTACCTTACCAAGTTCGCACGCAAGGTGACCATTATACATAGAAGAAACGAGCTTCGCGCCGCCAAGTCCATTCAGGAAAAGGCATTCAAGAACGAAAAGCTTCATTTCATGTGGGATCACGTCGTTGAAGAAGTGGACGGCGACGGAATGCTGAGCAAGATGATCGTAAAGAACACCAAGACCGGGGAACTGACCACTATCGAGGCGGACGAGGACGACGGCATATTCGGCCTGTTCGGCTTCATTGGCCTGCTGCCCAACAGCGATCTGTTCCAGGGCGTCATAGATATGGAGAACAACTATATCCTGACCGACGACAACATGCACACCAACATTGAGGGCGTGTTCGCCGCAGGGGATATCCGCAAGAAGTCCCTCCGTCAGGTAGTCACCGCAGCTGCCGACGGCGCAATAGCCGCGATGCAGGCTGAAAAGTACATAGCTGATTTAAACTAAAAATAAATACAAGGAGATAAAAAATCATGCTGGAAGTAGATAAGACCACGTTCGAAGCAGAAGTGCTTCAGGCTCCCGGTAAGGTAGTAGTGGACTTTTATGGCGATGGCTGCGTACCCTGTGCTGCCCTCATGCCCCATGTACACGAGTTTGCAGAGAAGTACGGCGCAACTCTCAAGTTCTGCGCCCTCAACACCACTAAAGCCCGCCGTCTGGCCATCAGCCAGAAGATACTTGGCCTGCCCGTTATCGCAGTATACGAAAACGGCGAAATGATCGATTCCTGTGTTAAGGACGACGCCACTCCGGAGAACGTAGAGGCCATGATAAAGAAGTACGCCTGATCGCGTACACACAAAAGCGTTAGGTAGCCCCAAAGGGCTGTCTATATAGGTAAATTTTGAGAAAGGAGATAAGGTAATGAGCATTTTAGCCGGTAAGAAATGCGTGATCATAGGCGACCGCGACGGTATACCGGGACAGGCGATAGCTGCCTGCGCTGAATCCGCTGGCGCAGAAGTAGTATTCTCCTCCACCGAGTGCTTTGTCTGAACGGCCGCAGGCGCAATGGATCTGGAAAACCAGAAGCGCGTCAAGGAATTCGCCGAGCAGTATGGCCCCGAGAACGTAGTAGTTCTCCTGGGCGCAGCTGAAGGCGAGGCTTCCGGACTCGCTGCTGAGACGGTCACCAACGGTGACCCCACCTATGCAGGTCCGTTGACAGGAGTCCAGCTTGGACTTACGGTTTATCACGTATGTGAGCCTGAGGTAAAGGCAGAATTCGATCCCGCTGTTTATGACGAGCAGGTCAGCATGATGGAGATGGTCCTCGATGTTGACGATATCATCAATGAGATGAGCGCTATCAGGGAGCAGTACTGCAAGTATCTCGACAAGTAACGCATACGGGGAGGCGATAGCTTTGTCCTACCGCCTCCTTTTTTAGAATAAAGTTATTATTTCTTTTATATATAAAATAAAAGCAAGGAGCAAAGCAATGAAAAGCGTAATCAAAGGAGCGGGCTATATTCTGGTACACACCCCGGATATGGTCATTCATAACGGCACCACCCAGACCACCGAGCGCATAGTGAACCCCGAAAGCGAATACCTTAAGGAGCTGCCCGGTCATATAAGGAGCTTTGAGGACGTGCTTTCCTACTATCCCAACCAGGTCTACATAGGCAACGTCACCCCCGATGAGCTTGCTGAAGTACCCCAGCCCTGGTGCGACAAGGTATGCCCCAAGAACGGCCGCTTCGGTCAGTTCGGTCAGATGATGCCTCAGGAGGAGTTCCTTCTTCTCATGCAGGCCTGCGACGTGTTTGAGCTGGTATATCTTGACAAGGATTTCGTAGCGGAGAACAAGGCGAAGCTTGCGGAAAACCCCCTCATTGACGAGACCGTAATGGCCCGCGTGAACGACGGCATAGAGCTCTCCGAAATAGAGCGGCTGGTGTCAGAGGAGCACAGCGAGGGACTGTATCACCACGACAAGCTGGTAGGCTGCGTAAAGCGCGCCCATGACATAGACGTCAATCTCTCCGCCCATGTAATGCACGAGAACATCGCGGATAAGGCTTCCAGCGTTCTTGCGCTTCTTGCGGCAGTAAAGAATGCCGGCATAGCAAAAGAGGATGTAGAATATGTGATAGACTGCGCAGAAGAGGCCTGCGGCGATATGAACCAGCGCGGCGGCGGCAACTTCGCAAAGTCGGCGGCTGAAATAGCCGGCCTCAGCAATGCCACCGGCTCAGACTGCCGCGGCTTCTGCGCCGCGCCCGCCCACGCCATGATAGAGGCAGCAGCCCTCGTGGCTTCCGGCGCATACAAGACCGTTGCCGTGACCGCCGGCGGCTGCACCGCAAAGCTTGGCATGAACGGCAAGGATCACGTTAAGAAGGGCCTGCCCATACTTGAGGATATGCTGGGCGGGTTCTCCGTAATAGTCACTCAGGACGACGGCGTAAGCCCAGAGATCAACCTGGACATATTGGGCCGTCACAGCGTGGGCACCGGCTCCGCTCCCCAGGCCGTAATAGGCTCCCTTGTGACCGATCCCCTGGAGAGGAACGGCCTCAAGGTCACTGACATCGACAAATTCTCCCCCGAGATGCAGAACCCTGATATAACCAAGCCCGCAGGCGCAGGAGACGTACCTCTTGCCAACTATAAGATGATAGCCGCCCTCGCCGTAAAGAAGGGTGACCTTCAGAAGGCAGATCTGGCCAAGTTCACAGTTGAGCACGGCTTTACCGGCTGGGCTCCCACTCAGGGACATATTCCCAGCGGCGTGCCCTGCATAGGCCATGTGCGCAACGCCATAATGGACGGCAAGATGAAGAGGGTAATGGTAATAGGCAAGGGATCTCTGTTCCTTGGCCGCATGACCAACCTGTTCGACGGCGTATCCTTCGTTATCCAGGCCAACTCCGGCGCAGAGAAAGCGGCGGGCGTAAGTGAGGAAGAAATCAAGAAGATGATCGCCAAGTCCATGAAGGAGTTTGCAGCCGCTCTCCTCGCAAGCGAAGAAGAGTAAAGGGGGTAAACCCATGAGCATGGAGAAAAAGATAATCGCCAAGGCCTTTATGGAAATGGCGGAAGGCCTGGAAAGCGGCAGCTTCGGCGTTAAGCCCAGAATAGCCCTTACCGGCATGGGCAGCGAGCACGGCGAAGAGAACGCCATGCAGGCTGCGGTCATGGCAGCGGCCCGGGGCGTAGACGTATATTACATAGGCTCTCTGGAGCATGAAGGCATAACCACAATACATGTGGCAGACGACGAGGAAGGCCACAAGAAGATGGAGGAGATGGTGGAAAAGGGCGAGGTTGACGGCGCGGTCACCATGCATTTCCCCTTCCCCATCGGCGTATCCACCGTGGGCCGCGTAGTAACCCCGGCTAAGGGCAAGGAGATGTTCGTTGCCAACACCACGGGCACCAGCAGCGCCGACCGCATCGAGGGCATGATAAAGAACGCGGTTTACGGCATCATAGCGGCCAAGGCCTGCGGCGTAAAGGAGCCCACACTGGGCATACTCAACGTGGACGGCGCACGCCAGACCGAGATGGCGCTCAAGGAGCTTCAAAAGAACGGTTACGACTTTAAGTTTGCAGAATCCGCAAGGGCGGACGGCGGCGCGGTCATGCGGGGCAACGACGTTTTGCAGGGCACTCCCGACGTAATGGTGATGGATTCCCTCACGGGCAACGTCATGGTAAAGATGCTCTCCAGCTTCACTACCGGCGGCAGCTTCGAGGCCTCTGGATACGGCTACGGCCCCGGCATAGGAGAGGGCTACGACAAGCTCATAATGATAGTATCCCGTGCTTCCGGCGCGCCGGTAATAGCCAACGCATTGGAATACGCCGCGCAGCTCATCCGGGGCAAGGTATTCGATGTTGCCAAGGCGGAGTTTGCCAGGGCCGAAAAGGCCGGCCTGTCCAAGATACTGGCCGCCCGCAAGGCAGCCGCCAAGCCCGCGG
>ERZ772883.269-NODE-269-length-59235-cov-15.655492_pt1 | contig 59235 bp, 56 predicted proteins | sample MGYA00580575_ERZ772883 | MGnify/ENA primary metagenome ERZ772883 (study PRJEB29015, sample SAMEA2737666) | human gut metagenome | biome: human gut; feature: human-associated habitat; material: faeces | place: China | collected 2012 ... | reverse complement strand
GAAAATATATTCTATGTATCTGTCAAGATGTTCTCCGGCTTTAAGAACTGGGGATGGAAAATTATTATGATGCATTGAGTCAGGAAAAAACTGAGGTTCAAAACATATGCCATGTTGATCGTTATATGGCATATTGTATTTGCCGGTACAGTTACCTATATAATTACCGTTATACAGCTGCAATCCTGGGAAACTGGTCTTTACAGACATGCTTATGCCTGCTTCTGGGTCGGTTACTTTAGCGGCGTATTCATATGCATCAGATAGAACATAATTGATATCAATACAATCTGTTCCAACTTTTACCGGACTACGGAAATCATACATTGTTCCTTCAACAGGCAGAATATCACCTGTAGGGATATTGCTGCTGTCTACCGGTGTATAGTAATCTGCTCCTACAGATACTATATAATTACAGACGTTCTTTACCCCGGAAAAATTAAAGTAACTATGATTGGTGAAGTTACATACCGTATCCATATCTGACACTGCGTCATAATGCACAAGTATTGAATTCCTGTCAGTAATAGTAATTGTCTGGGTGACTTTAAGATTTCCAGGGAATCCATTCTCAAGATGCGGGCTGTAAAGTGTGAGAATGAGAGCCTCAGGATTAACATTATACTGCCACATACATTTGTTGAAGCCGTGTCCGCTGTGAAGAGTGTTATTACCTTCGTTGGCGGGAAGATGCCAGTCTTTGCCATTAAGAGTTATGCATGCCCCGGCAATTCTGTTGGCGAATCGTCCCATTGTCCCACCGAAGTTCTGCTGGTCATAATAATATTCTTCCGGGGTATCATAACCAAGGATTATGTCGTGTTGTGTGCCGGACGAATCAGTTACGAACATTGACTGGAATGTTGCACCATAGTCTGAAACATAAAGCGATATGTCATTATATGAAAGCTGAATAATATGACACATTGTACCATCGGGGAGAAGCCCCCATTTTTTGACATTATATTGCATAAATACTCCCTTCTGTGTATATGATTAATACGAACAATAAATATGAATTAAGTATACCATTTTATACAAAGAAGTTCTATGTTTTTATATAAAAATGTGATATATTTATTTATATGTCGGATTAATATATTTAACTTAGGAGTGCAGCAGATTATGCTATGGACAGATTTATTTTACATGATTGTCATAACTACATTTACGGGTAGCGTACTTACTGTTGCATGGCTTATAACTTCATATTTACTTGATAAGACAGGATATCTTAATATGTCATACAGACTTGGAAAAGTTGTTGTATTGTTCTGGATAATTCCGGTAATGTATTACGCGATAAGAATGATTGACCGCTTAAGGTTCGTGTGGAATGGTTACGCATTTGATACATCACCGCTTATTATTAATGTGACGAGAACTGTTGCTATTGTGTGGATAACAGGTCTGGCTGTTGCAATAATGATTTATGTGTTTAAGAGATTCAGAATTTTATCAATAAGGAAAGAATCATTTGCCTGTAATAAGGAGATGAACAGGATTTTCTATGAGATAAAAGAACAGATGGGACTTGGGAAATGTAAAATTACATTAAGGCAGTCATACAGAACAACTACTGCATATGTGACAGGAATACACAGACCGTGTGTTGTTGTTAATGCAGATCATTTTTCTGAGAAAGAGATGAGAGTTGTATTTGCACATGAACTTACACATGTGGTTCATAATGATATATGGTTCAGATATCTTCTTGCGGTGGCAAGTATACTTAATTTCTTTAATCCGGTTATATGGATTTTTTACAGAAGATTTATTAAATATGCTGAGTATGCATGTGACTATTCTGTATGTATGTCAGAGAATGGACTACATGAATATTATGAAACAATATTTAATCTTGCTGTGAGAAATAATAATCTTTATGACATGCTGTCTGCAAGTCTGTATGAAAATAAAAACAGTTTAAGAGAAAGAATGGAGCATGTTATGAAGAGTTATAATGTTAAGAAAAGACCAATGGCTGTTGCAGCAGCTATACTGACTTTATTTGTTGCTATGAGTTCTGTTATGGTGGCGGGAGCAGCTACAACCGTAACTGAAACATCAGTTACGGTTGCGGAGGTAACTGCTGATGAAAAAAGAGAGCTACAGGTATTAGAAACAGAATATTATGAGGCTGCTGATTATGAAGATTCAGCTGTTACAGACATGTATGAAGAAGATGTTAATCCTGATGAAATAATGCCATGCGCTTCAAATGGTACAATCTCATGGGATGTGTATGCCGGGGTAAGGAGGTCAACATCAAGCTTTCATGCATCTTCTGGACAGAGGATAGTTTTAAGTGTTTTTTCGGTGGAACCATTTCATAGTGTCAGAGCAGGAATTATACAGCCTGATGGTTCGAAAAGATATATTATTGCCAATGGCAATGATTCACACGTATTTGAGCTGACAATGAGCGGATCATACAGAATATATATCCAGAATGAAACAACAGAGAGTGTTCATGTTGAAGGAGCGTATTCTACATATTAATTAGTATATATTTGTTGAGGTTGAGAAGATATGAAGATTTTGCATTGTGCAGATATTCATCTGGATTCAGCGATGACGGCTAATCTTGATAAAGATAAGGCAAGAGAACGCAGGAGTGAGCTGCTGGCATCTTTTAAGGATATGGTTGGATATGCTGTGAAGGAGTGTATCGGGGTTATTATAATTGCGGGGGATTTGTTTGATACAAGGAACATATCAGTCGGAGCAAAGAAAGAAGTATATAATATAATAATTAATATTGATAAAGCATTAACTAATTATTTAAAAGGTACAAGTATAATTGTAATTGTAGAAATAATTGAATATACTTTTATCTATTTAATTGTAGGGCATCCTAATTATTTATTATTAGGATTTTTAGCAGGTATAACAACATTTATTCCTTATTTTGGAGGCTTATTTACAAATATTATTGCTCTTGTTACAGGCTTTTGTATATCTAAAAAATTATTTATTATATGTTTAATAATAGCTATTATTGTTCCTATAATAGATGGTTATATAATAGATCCTAAAATATATGAAAAAACAAATAAAATAGATAATTTAAAAGCAATAATATCTTTAATATTATGTAGTAATTTATTTGGAATAATAGGGGTATTAATTGCTATACCATTTTATATAATATTAGAAGAAGTAATAAAAGAGCTAATAAAAAAAACAGAATGAGTCTGTTTTTATTCGTTATTTTGTTCTTCAGTATTTTCTTCAGGTGTTGGAGTTTCTGGTTTTTCAGTGTTTTCGGTAGTATTTCCTTCTTCGGGGTTACTAGGTTCAGTAGGTTCAATTACTTCTTCTTTTTTTTCAGCAACTTTAAAGGTAATACCATCTTTTATATAGTCAACTCTTTTTGCTTCAGGTAAACTTTGAGTAAGAATTGTACCATCAGCTTTATCACTTTCTTCATATTCTATTTTTATATCAGTTATACCATTACTGTTTAGCCATGATTTAGCATAGTCAATGTTTTTACCTACAAAATTAGGAAGTAGAGTATATAACTTTGTAGCACTTAAACCTGTTTTACCAATTGTTGTCATTTCGAATTTATCTTCAATATCAAAATCCATTTCTTTAATCATTGTTTTTGTTGTTGTACTTAAATTCTTTTTCATTGCATCTTTTATTTTATTTAAACTACTTTGATTTGGAATATAATTATATAATATTCTTTCAGCTCTTTCATCATAAATATTTTGACTTGCTCCTGCTAAATAAAGTTGTTGAATATTTATTAAATTACTATCAGTACTACTAGTTTCTAAAACAGTTTTAAATATATCATAGAAAGATAATAATTGTTTAGTAGTAAAGTTTGTGTCCATACTTTCACTTACAGTATCTAAGATGGTTAATGCTTGACTAGCGCTTTTTATATTTTTAAGTTCATTTAACATAGCTTGAACTACAATTTGTTGATTAACTCCTCTTTGAAGATCACCTGTAGCAAATGCATATCTATTTCTTGCAAATGATAAAGCTTGTTCGCCATTTAATTTTTGATATCCTTTTTTAAGACATATTTTTCCATATCTAAAACTATTATCAGTACACATATCAGTAGGTACATCAATATATACACCTCCTAATGCATCAACTAATTTAACAACTCCTCTAAAGTTTATTTTCATATAATAATTAATTTTAACATCAGTGAAGTTTTCAATAGTTCTAATCATATGATTAGTTCCACCCCAAGCAGCATGTGTTATTTTATTTTCTTTTCCCATATTTGGAATATAAACATAACTATCTCTTGGAATACTTAATATCGTAGCATTTAATGTTTTAGGATTAAATGTTATAAGCATTAATGAATCTCCATTACCTGTAGAATTTTTATCTAATTTATCACCAGTAGCATCAACACCCATAAGTAAAAGAGTAAATGGTTCAGTAATACTTGAATTTTTATTTAATGTTATATCTTCTTCACCAGTTATTTTATTTATTTCAGATTTTTTATATGTTTTTTCTAGTGATTTTAAAACTTTTGTTTCTTCATCAATTTTACTATAAGTTTCAATTGTTTTAAACATAACTTTATAATTACTTGAAATAATTATCGCATCAAGTTTTTTCTTATATAAATCACTTATTAAAGAAGATAAGTCATCATAATCTATGATTGTATTTTTATCATTTAATTTTTCATTTTTAATAAGTTCCATTCCTAAGATATGATTATCTATATCTTTTTTATCATTAAGAATACCAATTTTTTTATCTTTTAAATCATTTAAATCTTTTATTTTACTATCAGTTTTTACAACTAATGAAGTAGAGTAAGTTATTTTATCTTTATTTATATTATTAATTGAAGAGTATGTTTTATAAACAAAATAACCTAAAGTTGCTTGACCGACAGTTAATATAAGTAAAATAATAAAATATAAAATATATCTACCAATTTTTTTCTTTTTTATTATTTTTCTTAAAACAAATATTACAATTAAATTTATAAGTAATAAAATACCTATACCTATATATCTTAATTCTGTTTCAACACCACTTATTAAAAGAATAGAGTATGAAAGAAATAAAAATGATATAAACATAATAATACTTGTTATATTTATTACTTTTTTAAATTTATTTAATTTTCCTTTTTTTATGTCTTTTTCTTGTGTATTTTCCAAAATAATCACTCCTTATTAAATATACATTAATTATACAATAATTATTTTAATACATCAATATTTAAATAAAAAAATAAAAGCCATTTGTCATGACTTTTATTCTAGAACTGTTATATTTTTTGTAAATGTTTTACTTGCATTTTTATATTTTACATGATATTCAATTTTATATGTTCCAATCTTTGTTGTATCAATTGTTTCAACTACTTCATTATTAGCATTTAACATTTTTATTGTTATTGTAGAATCTTTTGTTATATTTTTACCTTCTAAATAAACTTTAATAATATTTTCTAGTTTATCTTCAACATATGAATCTCCAATGTGAAGGGTAACATCATTTCCAAAGTATTCGAATGATACATCTGGAGATATTGTAATTGATTCGCCACTTGCTATATTTGTATTTATTTTTTCATAAGCAGTACATACTTTGTAAGTTGCATATTGATTATCAGTTTCAATAGAGTAGGTAGTGTCTTTTGTAAATCCTACATATTTTCCATCTACAAATATTTTATAACCAAAATTACCGAATCTTTCTTCTTCACCTTTATTTAATGTTTTAATTTCAACATTATTCCAAGTTAATGTTATTTTACCATCTGCATAATTTGAAGTTAGACCAGTTACATTTTCTAATGAAATATAAGCATTTGAAATATCAGTTGGCTCTGTTCCTCGTTTAAATAATTCTGTAACTTTCATATTGCTTGGTGTATTTTCACTAGGAAGAAGTCCTGGGTTTGTTCCTTTTTCAATTGCTACAGAAATAACACTTGAAGGACGTTTAAAATCTTGTCCTGTTCGATCAAATACTGCTTTAGCAAGTGCTCTATATAAGGCATTACGATGAGAAGTCATTTGATTACTTGTTAAATATTCTCCCTTAGTATTCGTATCAAATCCAGTCCACATTGCCATGACTATATTTGGTGTATATCCAACAATCCATCCATCTGGAGCTGCAGAGCTTGGATATCCCATTTGTTGACTTGTTTTACTATCGTAGTTTGTAGTACCTGTTTTTAAGGCAACGGGAGTGCCAGCTGCTCCTCTAACTCCTATTTGAACTGCAACATCTTTTAATACATCAGTAATCATATAAGCTGTTGAGTCACTCATTGCTTTTGTTTTATCTGATGAATAGTTAAATGTTTCACCAGTATCTCTTAATATAATTTTATTAATTGAATAAGGTTCATAGAAATATCCACCATTAGAGAATGCTTGATAAGCTCCTGCCATAGTAAGTGGGTTAGAACCATTAAATGCTCCGATTGAATGTGCTTCATGTAAGTATGTGCTTCCTTCAGTTGTTTCAGGTACAATTCCAAGGGATGTTACAAACTCGTATATTTTTTTATTATCTACTTGTTGGAAGGCTTTTAAAGCAGGAACATTTCTTGAATCGCTAAGGGCATATCTTAAAGTAATATCTCCTAGATATCTAAAGTCGTAGTTTTTCATAACACCACCACCTGTATAAGAATATACTTCATCTTTGAAAATTGTATATGTACTCCAGTTATTATATTCCATACCAGGACCATAATCGAATAATGGTTTAGCAGTAGAACCTATTTGTTTATTTATATCAGTTGCATAACTTAAAACTCTTTCACCTTTTCTATTTCTTGCAGAACCTATTGCTAAAATCTTTCCTGATGTTGATTCAACTGCTGCAACTCCTGCTTGAAGAGTAGGTTTATTTTTAGGCCATGTATATGTTTTTTCATTCATTACATTATTAACGCCTTCTTGTTTTTTAGTATCCATATTAGTATATATTTCCATTGGATAAAAATATGGGTCAAGTCCAGTTTTTTTAATAGCTTCTTTTACAACGTAATCAATATATCCTTGATAAATACTAGTAGAATTAGAATTAGCATTTAAAATTGATTCAATTGATATATTATTAGCAATTTCAGCTTCTTCTTTTGTTATATATCCGTGTCTAACCATTAAATTTAAAACGGTTTCTCTTCTTTCTTTAGCATATTCTGGATTTACAGTTGGATCATAATCTCCAGGTGCTTGAAATAACCCTGCGATTAATGATGCTTCAGCTAAGTTAAGTTCATAAGCATGTTTATTAAAATAAGATAAAGATGCTTGTTCTATTCCATATGAATAATTACCTAAATAAGGATTATTTACATAATATTCAATTATTTGTTGCTTAGAAAGATTTTTTTCTATCTTAAATATAGATAAATATATATCTGTAAATTTACGAGTTATACTAACATCAAAGTTAGTAAGGTTGTTTTTTGATACTTGCATTGTTAAAGTAGAAGCACCACCACCACCACGACCTAAAACTTGTCCGATTGCTGCTTTTATAAATCTTGGAGCATCAAATCCATTATGTTGGAAAAATCTTGAGTCTTCGGTTGCAATAATTGCATTTATTAATACTTCAGGTATTTCATCGTATGTAACTTTTTCACGTTTTTCTTCTCCTAAAGTAGCTTTAAGTTCATTTTTATTATCATAAATTAAAGTTGTTTCATTTCTATCAAATTTTTCTATATCAAACTCTGGTGCTTTAACCGCTATATATATAAAGAAAGCAACCATCACAACAACACCTACGATACAAAAAACGATCCCTACAATAACAATTGTTTTTATTATCTTTCTTATTTTACTATCTCTAGCAGTATTATCAAGTATCTGTGTAAAAATCATAATAACAATAAATAAAAATGTCATTACGAAAGAAATTAATTTACCAAAAAGTATATAACAAATACCAAATATTAATACTATTAAAGCAAGTAAAATTAATATAAATAACTTATCAACTTTTTTTCCTTTAAAATTTTCATTTGGTTTTTTTAATACTTTCTTCTTCTTTTTCTTTTTGACTGATACTTTTTTCATCTTAGCCATTGTCCCTTCTAAATTATCGATATTTTCAATTTCTTCTTCTTTTATATCATTAATATTAATTTTTTTATTATCTTTTTTCTTTATAGGTTTAAATTTAAACTTTTCTTTAAAATTAATATTAATTTTTCTTTTAATATTTTTATCTTTTTTTTCATTATTAACTGTTTTTTTCATAAATACCTCCAAATTCATCAATTATTTTCAAATAATCTAATCTAGGATTTAAATTAAAATTTATTTTATGACCTTTGTCTTTAAAATAAGCAAGAGGAATAGATTTTCTAGTATTATTATTTATAAATTCTAAAAAGTCTTTTGCAAATAATAGATATGTTATATTTAAATTATTAAATCTTACTATAATAAAACATATACCATTATGTTCGTAAACCTTTTTAATATGGTTTATTTGATGTTTATGAATATTTTCTAATGGAAAACTTGTTTTAGAAGTAGTTTCTTTTGCTTCAAAATCAATATATTTTCCTTTATAAAGACCATTGTAATCCGTTGTTGAGGGTTCTTTAAAATAGGCAAGTGTTATTTTATTTAAAGATGTTTTAGTTACTTGAATTGGTGTAGGTTTTTTATGAATTATTGCAATATTATTTTCCAAGTAATAATTATTTGTTAGATTTAAATCATCTTCTAAAGTCATTCCACGATTACCATATGTTTTAATTTTTTTAACCTCTTTATTTTTAATTGTTCCTTTAGGATATTTTATATTCATATTATTTCCCTTCTTGTTTATATTAAAATTATACTATAAAAGTAATAATTTTTCTATTCTTTTTTATTATATTTAACATAATTTGATATCTTTTGTCGAATATAATGAAATATTTATATTTTGTAGTATATTATTTATAGAAAGAATGAAAAGAGGAATTTTATGAATAATGATTATGTAAGTTTAGTATTTAATGATTTATTAAGTAAAACAAGATATACTAGGTTAAAATTAAATATTTATCATTTAAATGAATTAAAAAAGAAATAAGTTATGTTAATACAATTGACAAAATTCTTTTTTTTTCTTAAAATATAGTATGTAAGGATTGGTGAAGTGTATGTTTCAAAATAATTTGAATTTAACTGCTAATGAAATACTTGAAAAAGAATTTAAAATAGATACTAGAGGTTATAGATTAAAAGAAGTAGACCAATATCTTGATTTAATTATTCAAGATTATGAAACTTTTATTAAAATAATTGAGCAACTATCTAAAGAAAATCAAAAATTAAATGATGAAATACTTAAATTAAAACAAGATTTAAGAGATGCATCTATTCAAACAGAAATAGCTAAAGCTAGTCCAAATAACTCAAATAATTTAGATGTATTAAAAAGATTATCTAATTTAGAAAAAGTTATATATGGTAGTGAAAAAGAAGATAAAGAGTAATAATATTTTAGGCAAACGCTGTATAATTTATTATATAGAGGAAAGTCCATGCTCGCAAAAGCTGAAATGCTTTTAGTGTTTGTGCTTAAGGAATAAATAACTTAAGGTAGAGTAATCTAACGGCTTAAAAGGAAACCTAAGTCTTTTGATATGGTGTCTTTTTTGTAAAGTGCTATAGTGACGAATTTATTAGAAATAATAAAAGTGGAACGAAGTAAACCCCACAAGCGAGAAACCCAAATTATGGTAGGGGAGTTCTAATAGGAAATAAAAACTGATTTAGAGATCGAAAGATAGATAAATGTTTGCCACCTTTAAGGTACAGAACATGGCTTATTAAATGTTATTATTAAATAAATAGAGGTGTTATTTTGAAAGAAATTGGAGAATCGTTTAAAGAAAAACGAGAAGAAATAGGAATTACTTTAGAAGAAGTTTCTAAAGATTTAGGAATAAAAGAAGTATTACTTGAAAACTTAGAAGAAGGAAATGCTAAAGTATTTAAAGATATTTTGGAAATAAAAGATACTATTGAAAGTTATTCTAAATATTTAGGACTTGATACAGAAAAAATAATGGATGAATATAATGATTATTTATTTGAAAAAACTTCTAAAATAAGTATTAATGATATAAAAGAAAGATTAGAAAAGACAAATAAAGAAAAAGTTGTTAAAAAGATAAAATCACCATATACAAAAGAAATGATAGATTTTAATAAAAAATATAACATTATATTAATAATAGTAGTTTTTATAATAATTTTATTATTTATACTTTTTGTACTTAAAAAGTTTATCATTGGATAGGAGTAAGAATATGAAAAAAATAAAATTTAATGTACCAACAAAACTTACTTTTGTAAGACTTATATTATCGCTTATTATAATAATCTTATTAATTTTTCCTTTTTATAGGGTAGGAATAAATTTTCCACAGTTTTTATTTAAAAATATTTTAATAGATTTAAGATATTTAATAAGTGGTGTATTATTTATAATAGCTAGTATTACTGATTATTATGATGGAAAATTAGCAAGGAAAAATAACGAAGTAACTAATTTTGGAAAATTAGTTGATGCAATTGCAGATAAAGTTTTAGTAAATTCTGTTTTAATTATTTTTGCTTGTCAAGGTTTTATAAGTGCGGTTGTTCCTGTTGTTATAATTGTAAGAGATATTATTGTTGATGCAATTAGGATGATTTGTGCTAATAATGGTAAAGTTCAAGCAGCTAAATTATCAGGTAAAATTAAAACTGCTACTTTAATGATAGGAATTATTCTTACTTTCTTTTATAATTTACCATTTCAAATATGGGGTTATAGGGTTAGTGATTTCTTCTTATATTTTGGTACAATTATGTCAATTGTTTCAATGTGTGAGTATTATTATTTAAATAAAAAAATGATTTTTTTAGAATTTGAAGAAAAGTAATTTTGAAAATTCAGGCTTAAAACAGCTTGAATTTTTAATTTTGATCTTAAGGCGAAAAGTTAAAATTGAAGCAAAAAAATAGTTAACAAACAAATGTTTGAAAAAAGTATTGACATTTTAAATTTTATATTTTATAATGGATTTATGAATGGAGGAAATGTTATGGCAAAACAAGTAACGAAAGAAAAAGATAAGAATTTAGAGGCGGTTTTACAAGAAATAGAAAAGCAATTTGGAAAAGGTTCAATAATGAAATTAGGAGAAAATCCTCATATGGAAGTTGAAACAACTTCAAGTGGTAGCTTAGCTCTTGATTTAGCGCTTGGTGTTATGGGGTATCCAAAAGGAAGAATAATTGAAATATTCGGACCAGAATCAAGTGGTAAAACAACTGTAGCATTGCATGCAATTGCAGAAGTGCAAAAACAAGGTGGAAGGGCAGCATTTATAGATGCAGAACATGCGCTTGATCCTATTTATGCTAAAAAATTAGGGGTTGATATTAATGAACTTTTATTATCTCAACCAGATACAGGAGAACAAGCACTTGAAATATGTGAAGCTTTAGTTAGAAGTGAAGCAGTTAATATTGTTGTTATAGATTCAGTTGCAGCATTAGTACCTCAAGCAGAAATTGATGGAGATATGGGGGATTCTCATGTAGGACTTCAAGCAAGACTTATGTCACAGGCTTTAAGAAAACTTTCAGGAACAATAAATAAAACGAAAACAACAGCAATTTTTATTAATCAATTAAGAGAAAAAGTTGGAGTAATGTTTGGAAATCCTGAAACAACTCCTGGAGGAAGAGCATTAAAATTTTATTCTACAATAAGACTTGATGTAAGAAGAGCAGAATCAATTAAAAATGGTGATGCAATTGTAGGTAATAAAACAGTTATTAAAGTTGTTAAAAATAAAGTCGCTCCACCATTTAAAACTGCTACTGTTGAAATAATGTACGGTCAAGGAATATCAAAAGAAAGTGAAATAATAGATTTAGCGGCTAATGCTAATATTTTAGATAAAAGTGGTGCATGGTATGCTTATAAGGGTGAAAAAATAGGACAAGGTAAAGAAAATGTTAAAATGTATTTAAAAGCTAACCCTAAATTAAAAGATGAACTTGAAAAACAAGTAAGAGATTTTTATTCTAAAAAAGAAGTAATTGATGAAACTACTGAGGTAGTAGAAGAATAAAAATAATAAATTTAAAGTACAAAGTTTGTACTTTTTTACATTATAATTAAAATAAATTAAATAAAACTATTTAAAAAAATGTATTGTTGTGATAAAATATAAATATAAATTAAAAATACGGAGGGATTTATATGGCTTTTGATAAATTTAAAAAATTTATAGGTACTGATTTTGGTGAAGATACAAAAGATGATGAATATTATGGTGTAACAAAAGATGGTTTTAAAGAAACAACAGGTAATGGTAATAAAATGATTTTACTTGAACCACGTGCATTTTCTGAATCACAACAAATCGCTGATTATTTAAAAGCAAGAAATACTGTTGTTGTTAATTTAAAAAGAGTAACTCCAGAACAAGCAAAAAGAATAATAGATTTTTTAAGTGGTACACTTTATGCGATAAGTGGAACATTACAAAAACTTGGTAATGGAATATTTTTATGTACTCCAAATAATGTTTCAGTTGAAGGAAAAATGACTGAAGGGGAAAAACCAAAAGTAAAAAAAGAAGAAGAAAATAAAGAAAATAACGAATACGAATGGTAAGATAAAAAAGTAATTAGGTGGTGATGTTTTTTGAATGACACATATTCTTATGATAAAGAAGAGATAAAAGAAATATTAGATTATGCAATTAGAAAAATAGAACAGAATATATCTACAATTAAAGATCAACAAATAGAAATTGATAGATTAAAAAAAGAATTAGAAATATCACGTAATATACCATATAATTACAATTATGAAAAAGAAGAACAAATAAAAAAAGAATTAAAAGAAAATGCAAAAAAAGAAGCAGAGTTAATAATAAATGAGGCAAGAAACAATGCCAATAAAATAATAAATGATGCTTTAATAGAAACACAAAAATTAGATATGAAAAAAGAAATGTTAGAAAAAAATATAAAGCAGTTAAAATCTAAAGTTAGGGAAGTTTTAACAAAACAATTTGAACTTATCGATGAGATTGAAATTTTATAATTTTAATCTTTTTTTAATATTTGTTATGTATTATAATAAAGATAGCTAGTTGAAAGGAATAAAAACATGAAAGATAATAAAAAACTTAGGATAGGAATTTTTACAGATGTGTATTATCCATCAATAAGTGGGGTAGTAATCGCAGTTGAAAATTTAAAAAAAGCATTAGAAAAATACGAAAACTGTAAAGTATTTATAATTACAGTTAACAGTATTCCTAAAAATAATAAATATATAAAAAAAGATGATGTTATTAGAATACCAGGGTTACCAATTAATATATATGATTATAAAGTAAGAATAACATATCCTGTAAAAGCTGTTAAAATGATTAAGGATTTACATTTAGATTTAATTCATTCTAATACTGAATTTGGGATAGGACTTTTTGCTAAGTCAATGGCTAAAAAATTTGATATACCAATGGTTCATACTTATCATTCTTTATATGAACAAAATCTTGATACAATGCTAGATCATTTTACTTCTAAGGTAACAAAAAGTATTTTAAAATCATATATGAAAGTATATTTTTCAAAAACAATAAAAGAAGTTATCGCACCAAGTTTAAAAACAAAAAATAATATAATAAAAAACTATAAAGTAAAACATAACATAAGTATTATTCCAAGTGGTATTGATATAGATAAATTTAATATAGATAATATTAAAAAGTCTAAAATAAAAGAAATTAAAAAGAAATATAATATTAAAGATGGTGATTTTATTTCATTATCTGTAAGTAGATTAGGAAAAGAAAAAAATGTTGATTTTTTAATAGAAAGTTATGTTAATGTAGTAAAAAAACATAAAAATGCTAAACTTTTAATCATAGGAACAGGTCCTTTGGAAAAAGAATTAAAAGAATTAGCTAAAAAGTTAAATATTTTTGATAATTGTATTTTTACAGGTAAAGTAGATTATCAAGATATTCCTATTTTTTATAATATATCAAACGTTTTACTAACGGCATCACATTATGAAACACAAGGTTTAACCTTAATGGAAGCATTTTCATCTTCTAAACCTGTTTTATGTATAAATGATGAAAGTTTTATAGATGTTGTTATTAATGGTTATAATGGTTATATATTTAAAAATAAAGGTGAACTTACTCAATTAATCTTAAAATTAATTGAGGATAAAAGATTATTAGAAAATTTGGAAAATAATGCTAAAATTAGTTCTAATAATTATTCTCTTTCTTGTTTTGCTTCAAAAGTAAAAGATGTTTATATAAAAGCATTAAAAGAATATACTGTTCAAAATAGTAAAAATACTTCCGATTAAGTAAAAAATAATTGTTAAGTATTTTTTATTATAACTTAATGATTCTTTTAATAATTCATATATAGATATATATAACATAATGCCAGAAATTAAAGAAAATAAAAACCCTAAAAATAATATATTTACATAAGGACCAATAAAGATAAAACAAAGGAATGCTCCGAAAGGTTCTGATATAGAAGAAATAAAAGTATATAAAAAGGCTTTTTTCTTATTATTTAAAGAATAATAAATAGGAAGAGAAATACTAATACCTTCGGGTATATTGTGAAGAGCAATTGCAATAGTTAATTTTAAACCTAGATTTAAATTAGATGTAGTTGTTAAAAATGTAGCTATACCTTCAGGAATGTTGTGAATAATTATAGCTATCATAGAAAATAAACCAACATGATAAAGTTTATCTTTTTTATTATAAGTTTTATCAGGCAATAATTTATCAATTAAAATAGATAAAATAATACCTATAATTATAAATAATAAAATGTTTATTAAAGAAAATATATTATTATAAGATTTATTAAGTATATTAAAAGCTTCAGGAATTAAATCAAAAAATGATACAAAACTCATAACACCACTTGCAAATGCTAAAGAAGATATTATTATATTATCTTTTTTCTTATTGTTAAAAAAAATAAAAACACTTCCAATTAAAGTAGAAAGTCCTGCGATAAAAGATAAAATAAATCCTAATTTTATATTCATAAGAAACCCTCTTTCATATTTTTAATCTTGTTTACTTATATTTAAGATAATTCCTATCATAATCATTGTTATAACTAAACTACTTCCTCCATAACTTAAAAAAGGAAGGGTTACTCCAGTAACAGGAATAAGACCTATTACAACAGATAGGTTAAGCACTGCTTGAAATATTATTTGAAAAATTATACCAAATATTAAATATTTTCCAAAAAGGTCTGTTTTTTGTAATGCTATTTTTATTGATGTATAACAAATAATAATAAATAAAATAATAACAAATAATGCTCCGACAACACCAAATTCTTCACAAATTATTGAAAAAATAAAATCAGTTTGAGGTTCTGGCAAGTAAAAACTTTTTTGCCTAGAATTTAAAAAACCTGTTCCAAAAAGCCCCCCTGGACCTATGGCATATAAACTTTGAATTATTTGAAAGCCACTTCCTAAAGGGTCTTTCCATGGGTCTATAAAAGATGTTATTCTAGCCATACGATATGGTGCAATAACAATTAAAGCAGTTATTCCTATTATTCCTACAAAACCTAAAATATAAAAGAATTTCATATTTAAACCTGAAATAAAAAGTAAAGCAACAATACTCATTACTAAAACCATACCAGTTCCAAAATCTGGTTGTAACATAATAAGTCCAAAGAATAATCCTACCACAATTAAAACAGGTAATATTTCTTTGAAATTTATTTTTTTAACTTTTGATAAATATTTAGAAATAAAAATAATTAATCCTAATTTAGCTATTTCACTAGGTTGAATACTAAATGAAAAAATACTAAACCAACTTCTTGATCCATTTCTTACAACACCAAGTCCTGGAATTAAAACAAGTATTAATAAGATTAAACAAAGTAATATTATTAAGTTAGCTTTTTCATAATATATTTTATAATCAATTTTACTAATTATTTTCATTAAAATAAATCCTAGTCCTGCAAAAAGAAGTTGAAAAATAGCATATTTTAAAGCATTATTAAATTTATATAAAGCCCAAATATGTGATGCTGAATATATCATGATAATTCCAAATATAGTTAAAATAACAACACTAATAAGTAATATTTTATTATATTTATTTTTAATGCTAAACATTTTATCAACTCGCTTCTATATAATTTTATTAATAAAATAAAAAAAGTATTTACAAAAAATACTTTTTTGACATTTAATTACATTTATTTTTGTTACAACAACAATTATTATTATTTCCTCCGTAGTTAAAGAAGAAGATAAAGAATATAATAATTATAATAATCCAAATCCAACTCCAGTTAGAGCCGTTATCATTACCATAGTAAGGATATCCAGGATAACACATAAAAACACTCCTTTCTATTTATATTATATTTTTAAGGTGTAAACTTGGAGATAGTGTATTACCTATAAAAAGTAATTTTATAAATATTTCACATAATTACTACATAATCTTTATTGTATTTTTTTGGTATAAATGTTAAAATTATTAATGTAGGAAGGGTGATTACTTTGGATAATAAAGATGAAAAAGAAATAAAAAAAGTAACAAGAAAAAAGAAAGAAAATAATGAAAATGAAATTAAAGAAAAATTAAAAACAGAGGAAAACAAACCTTTAGAAAAAGAAGTTTTTAAAGAAACAAAAAAAGATGTAATAAATAAAAATAGTAATAAAACAATTATTATTATTGTGGTTACAGCATTAATAACAACTGCTATTGTTCTTTCAATGTTTTATTTGTTTTATATAAATAAGGCAGGTACAAGTGGAAAATTAGAATTTGTTAAGAATGTTAATATAACAGAAACAGGCATTGCCGATAGTGTTGAAAAAGTAGTTGATTCTGTTGTTGTTGTAGAAAACTATAAAAATGGTAAATTAATATCAACAGGAACTGGTTTTGTATTTAAAAAAGATAATAAAACAAGTTATATTTTAACAAATAGTCATGTGGTGGAATCAGGAACAGAATATAATGTAATATTTACAAATAATGAAAGAGTTAAAGCTACTTTAGTAGGAAATGATACTTATTCAGATGTTGCTGTTTTAAGTGTTGATAGTAGTAAAGTTATATCTGTTGCAACACTTGGAAGTAGTGAAAGCTTAAGAGTGGGTGATACATCTTTTACTGTAGGAGCTCCCCTTGATGCAAGTGCATATTCTTGGACTGTAACAAGAGGTATTATTTCAGGAAAAAATAGAAAAGTTGAAGTATCAAGCGCTTCATCATCTTTTGTAATGAATGTTTTACAAACTGATGCTCCGATTAATTCAGGTAACAGTGGAGGACCTTTATGTAATGTAAATGGTGAAGTAATTGGAATTACAAATATGAAAATATCAAATACAACAGTTGAAGGTATGGGATTTGCTATTCCAATTGAAACTGCAATAGAATACGCTAATAAATTTATCAATAAAGAAGCAATAATAAGACCATATTTAGGTATAAGTATGTATGATGCAAGTAGTACTATATTAAAAAAAGATGGTGTTTATGTTGTAGCAGTTGAAGAAAACTCATCAGCTTCAAAAGCAGGTTTAAAAGAAGGAGATATTATTACTAAAATTGATGATGTAGCTATTAAAAACACTTCTTACTTCAAGTATGAATTATATAAACATAATGTTGGGGATACAGTTACTTTAACTTATTTAAGGAATAATAAAGAACATAAAGTGACAATTAAGCTTGTTGCAAGTAATAAAAATGTATAAAAATAGATGAAAATCTATTTTTTTTGTGATATTATATAATTATAAAAATAAAGAAAGAGGGAATATTTTATGAAAAAATTTGGAAGCTTACTATGGGGACTTGTTTTTATCGCAGTAGGAATTATCGTTGGCCTTAATTCATTTAAGGTAACAAATATTGATTTGTTTTTTAATGGATGGTGGACACTTTTTATAATTGTTCCATGTTTTATTGGACTATTTACGGATAATGATAAAACAGGAGATACAGTTGGAATTGCTGTTGGTGTAATTTTATTATTATGTTGTCAAGATATTTTAAATTTTGATATACTATGGAAATTATTATTACCAATTATTTTAATTATAATAGGATTATCATTTATTTTTAAAGAAACATTAAATCGTGATTTAAGTAAAAAAATAGGAGAATTAAATAAAAGCAAAAAAGATGATAAAGAAATAAATGCAATTTTTTCTAATAAAGATTTAAATTATGATAATGAAAAGGTTAATAGTTTAGATTTAAATGCAATTTTCGGTGGAGTTAAATGTGATTTAAAAAATGCAAAATTGGATAAAGAAGTTGTAATTAATACATGTTCTGTTTTTGGAGGTATTGATATATATGTAAAAGAAGATACAAAAGTTTTAATTAAATCAACATCCTTATTTGGAGGAGTAGAAAATAAAAAGAAAACAGAAACTAATGATAAGTCAAAAACTATTTACATTAATGCTTTTTGTATGTTTGGAGGAGTTGACATTAAGTGACAACAACGAACAAAATAATAAAATATTTAGCAATAGGGTTTGGATGTTTTTTAACATTTTTGATTATTTATACAGTTGCCGTAGGATTTTATGGTTTAACAGAACTTTTATTTTCTAACAAGAAAAATGATAATGATAATTTGAATCAAAATAAAGTATGTAATTATGCTTCAAGTTTTAATGAATTAGATATTGATATTAAAAACAGTAGTTTAATTATTAAAACTGGTGATGAATTTTTAGTAGAAACTAATAGTGAAAACATATCTTGTAATAATGAGGGTAATAAACTTGTCATAAAAGAAAGTAAATCTAGTTTTCTTAAAACGAAGGATATTAAAACTGTAACAATATATATTCCTAATAACATGTTTTTAAATGAAATTGATTTAGAAACAGGGGTAGGAAAAGTAAATATTGATAATCTTAATACAAATAATTTAGAATTAAGTTTTGGTGTTGGAGATGTTTTAATTAATGATATTAAAGTAAATTATGCTAAAATTGAAACAGGAGTAGGTAAGGTAACTATTAAAAATGGTAATTTTAGTAATTTAGATTTAGATACTGGTATAGGAGAAGTTAATATTACATCTTTAATAAAAACAGTTGGTAAAATAGATACTGGTGTTGGAAACTTAAATTTAAATTTAATTGGAAAAGATTATAAAATAAAAGTTAATAAAGGACTTGGCGTTACAAAGATTAATGGTAATGAAGTAAGTGATAATCAAGTATTAGGAAATGGAAATGCTTTTGTTTTTGTTGATGGAGGAATAGGCAAAATAGATATAAATTATACAAAATAACTAAAAAATTGTAAAAAAGTTAAAATTGCTTAATATAGAAGTATTTATATAAAAAAACAATTGAAAAGTGAAAATTAAGTCTTAAGATGAATTTTAAAATTTCATCTTTTTTTGTGCCTGAAAAGTTAAAATTAGCCATTTGCAAAGCATTTTTATATATGCTAACCTATCTAACTGGAGGGTTTATATGGAAAAAGATTATAAAAAAGAATTAATAAAATTAGTAGAAAAAGCAGAAGTAAACAAAGGGTATCATGATTATTTTAAAAATAAAGATTTAGTAAATAATTATTTTGAAATAGGAAAGCTACTTATCGAAGCACAAGGAGGTGAAGAACATGATACTTATGGTAATAAGCTTATAAAAACTTGGAGTGTAGAATTAACAGAAAAGTTTGGAAAAGGTTATGATGCCAGCAATTTAAGAAGATTTAGGCAATTTTATAGTGAATTTAAGATGTGTGGCCCACTGGGCCACATATTGACATGGACTAATATAAGACTGCTTTTACCAATAAAAAACGTCAATAAAAGAAACTATTATATTAATATGTGTATAAAAAGGAATCTATCTAAAAGAGAACTTGAAAAAGAAATAAAAAACAATTCATTTGAAAGATTAAGTTTAGCAGATAAGGAAAATATAAAGTTAATTAGTAATAAAAATGAAGTATTAACAATAAAAGATACATTAAAAGATCCAGTGTTAATAACAATAAATGAAGATTTAGATAATGTAAGTGAAGAAAAATTAGCTAAGATAATAAGAAAAGAATTAGAAATATTTTTACTTGAATTAGGTTGTGGATATACATATGCTGGAAAAGAAGTAAGGATGGGAGAATCATATTGTGATTTATTATTCTTTAATACAGAGTTTTTGTGTTATGTTGTAATAGAATTAAAAATACGAAAAATCAAGAAAGAAGATATAGGTCAATTAGAATATTATATAAATTATGTTGATGACAATATGAAGAAAGAAAGTTTTAATCCTACAATTGGGGTGCTTGTAGCAAAAGAAGGGAACTATTTAGTAATGAAATATTGTACTAATAAGAATATATATAAAACAACATATAAAATAATTAATGAAAAACAAAAGTTGTTAGTATAAGAAGGCTTAGTAGTTTTATATATGTTTTAAAAAAGGTGGCACACTGTGCCACCAATTGACATGGTCTAACATAAGATTGCTTTTACCAATAAAAAAATAAAACTTTTTTCTTAAAAATTTAGGTGAAATGAAAAAATAATATATTTATATAGTGAAAGCCTTGAAAGAAATTATGATATAGAAGAAAAATTAGAAAAATAATTTTTCTTTTTTAAGTGTTATTTAATAGGTTCAGTGCCTTTTAAATAATACATAATTTTTTTATTTTTATCTTTATTCGTAGCAATATTTCCTGTTGTAGGATCTATTAATACTGCAACAACATTATCAGGGATATTGTACCATTTACTTTCTTTATCTTTTAAGTAATCTTCCATTGCATTTATCCATGATTTTTTATTTCCTCCAACAACATTAGAGTTAATTTTTTTATTATCATCATATCCAGACCAACTTGCTAAGACAATACCATTTGTATAACCAATAACCCAAGCATCTGTATCAGTACTTCCGCTTTTTAAGGCATATTTATGAGTCATGTTGCTTAACATATTTATACATGTAGGATAAGCATAATCAATAAGGCTAGCATCATATGTACTTGTTAACATTTCACTTATTATAAAAGTTAAGCTAGGGTTTAGTATTTGTTCTTTTTTTTCGTTATATTTATATAAAATATTACCATAAGTATCTTCAACTTTTCTTATTAAATGAGGTTTTACTTTTATTCCACCATTTGCTAAAGCAGCATAACTTGAGGTAAGTTCAATTATATTTACTTCATTTGTTCCCAATGGAAGTGAGTAATTTGCTTCAAGATTAGTGGTTATACCTGTTTTTCTTAAAGTATTAACGAGGTTTTCTTGACCTAAGAAAAGATGAGTTTTAACAGCATATATATTATCTGAATATGCAATTGCTTGAACCATTGTTATATTTTTATTAGCATAAATATTATCAGCATTTCTTGGAGAGTAAGTTTTATTTTCATCAAAATAAAAAGTCGTTCTTTCGCTTAAAAAAGTTGTGCTGGGAGTAAAGTTATTTTCTAAAGCATTATAATATAAAAAAGGTTTAATGGTAGAACCTGGTTGTCTTATGGAAGATGTTGCTCTATTGTAAGTTGTTTTATTATATGATGTTCCTCCGATTAAGGCAATTATTTCTCCATTATCTGAGTTCATCATTACTTTTGATGTTTGAATATCATCATCCATTAAATTATATTTTATACCTTTTTCTAAAGCAGTTTGAGCATCAATATCAAGAGAAGTCCATATTTTAAGACCTCCTGTTTCAATATAGTTATCTGGTATTTCTTTTAGACTATTTAATTCTTCCATAACAGCATCTTTATAATAAGCAAGGGTTGTAAGGTTAAGATCTGTTTTTTCTCCATAAAGTTTTAATTCTTCTTCTAAAGCATTATTCATTTCTTCTTTTGTTATAAATTTATTTTCATACATTCTTTGTAAAACTATCTTTTGTCTTTTTTTGGCTGTTTCATAATTATTAATTGGTTCATAATAATAAGGAGAATTTGGTATACCAGAAAGAATGGATGCTTCAGCAAGGGTTAAATCTTTAACATCTTTATTAAAGTAAAATTTACTGGCATTAGCTATTCCATAACAGTTATTACCATAATTTATGGTATTTAAGTATCCTTCAAGTATTTCATCTTTCGAATAATGAGTTTCTAGTTCAAAGGTTATCCACATTTCTTGCCATTTTCTTTTCCATGTTTTATCAAAGCTTAAAAATAAGTTTTTGGCATATTGTTGAGTTATCGTGGAAGCTCCTTGAACTATTTTTCCGCTTTTTAAATTTTCAAACATAGCTTTAGCTATTCTAAAAAAGTTAAAACCATTATGTTTATAAAAGTTTTTATCTTCAACTGCTAAAGTAGAATTAATAATATTATTATTCATATCTTTTAAATCTATCCATTTATCTTCACCTTTACCGTAAAAAACTAGTTCAAGTTTATTATCATACATATAAAAACTATTAGCGCTTTTAATATCAAATTTTGGAGTACATAAAGCATATAATTTACCTATTAAATTAATACTTGTGAAAATGATAAGACAAATAACAAATATTTGTAAAAGTAGTTTTATTTTTTTCATATTATCACCATTTATTCCTAAATTTATTATGAAAAAAATATAAAAAAATATGTGTTAAAAAAATAATTTTACATATTTAAAGTCTTGTGTTATAATTTATGTCGAAATTATTTTATTATAATTTTTGAAAGGATGATTATTATTAAAGAAGTTATTATATTTTTAGAAGCAAATGATTTTAAAATAAATGTTAATGGTTTTATAAATAATGATGAAATTATATTTAATAATGATAATATAGATTATAAATTTGATATAAATAGTCTTTTATTCGTTCGAAAAAGTGATGAATTTACTTCACTATTAGACTTTAATAATAAAGAAAGTATATATTACTTAAATGAATTAGAAGAAAATAGTAAAATATTTGGTAAAATAATAATAAAACAATTGATAAAAGAAGATACATCGTATATAATTAATTATCGAGTAAATGAGGAAGACTTTTGTTTTAAGTTATCTTATAAGGAGGTTAACTTATGAATATTGAATTAGAATTAAAAAAATTAATAAAAAATGTATTAAATGATTTAGATTTAGAAGAAGATATAATTATTGAAATACCTAAAGATAGAAGTAATGGTGATTACTCAAGTAATGTAGCTATGAAATGTTGTAAAAAACTTGGAAAATCTCCGATTGAAATAGCTAATTTAGTAAAGAATAATATTTCATCTGATTTAATAGAAAGTATTGAAATAAAAAATCCAGGATTTATTAACTTTTTTGTTAATAAAACATATTTATTTGAAGAATTAAAAGAAATAATAAAACTTGAAAATAATTATGGAAAGAATAATCTTGGAGAACATAAAAAAGTTAATATAGAATTTGTTAGTGTTAATCCAACAGGTACAATTCATTTAGGACATGCTCGTGGAGCTTGTATTGGAGATAGTCTTGCGAATATTTTATCATTTAATGGTTATGATGTTACAAAAGAATATTATATAAATGATGCAGGAAATCAAATGATTAACATGGCATTAAGTATTTATGAAAGATATAAAGAAATATGTGGTTTAGATTTTAAAATGAAAGAAAATTATTACTATGGTAAAGAAATCATTGAAGTAGCACAAAAAATGTATGATGAAAAAAAAGATGGTTATTTAACTAGTGATATAAAAGTATTTTGGAAAAAGGGTTTAGAATATTTTCTCGGAGGAATAAAAAAAGATTTAGCTAACATTGGTGTTAATTTTGATGTATGGACTAGCGAACAAGAATTAAGAGATAGAAATCTTGTTGAGGAAGCTCTTTCTAAATTAACTTCATTAGGATATACTTATGAACAAGATGGTGCGATATTTTTAAAAACAACTTTATTTGGTGATGAAAAGGATCGTGTTTTAGTTAAACAAGATAAATCATATACATATTTTATGCCAGATATTGCATATCATTTAGATAAATTAAATCGTGGTTATGATAAATTAATTGATGTTTTCGGAGCAGATCATCATGGTTATGTTTCAAGATTAAAAGCATCAGTTACAATGTTAGGACAAGATGCAGATAAACTTTCTGTTCTTCTTATTCAAATGGTTAGGGCAATTAAAAATGGTGAAGAATACAAAATATCAAAAAGAACAGGCAATACAATTACCTTAAATGACTTAGTTGAAGAAAGTGGAAAAGATGCGATAAGATACTTTTTTACATCAAGAAGTATGGATACACAAATGGATTTTGATATAGATCTAGCAAAGAAAAATTCTAATGATAATCCAGTATTTTATGTTAATTATGCTCATGCAAGAATTTGTTCTATTTTAAGAAATCAAGATTATGCATTAAAAGAAGATTATAAATTTGAAACAATAGATAGTGAAACTGCATATAATGTTTTAGAAAAATTAAATGAGTTTAAAAAAGTAGTAAAAAAAAGTGCTTTAAAAAAAGAACCTCATTTAATCACAAACTATGTATATGAACTAGCAACAGTATTCCATTCTTATTATTCAGAAGAAAAAATAGTAACAGATAATGAAAAATATACATATGAAAGAATAATGCTTATAAAAGCAGTTAAAATAATTATAGCTAACTCTTTAAATTTAATTGGAGTAGCACCAGCAGAAAGGATGTAATCAATATGAAAGTTGATAAAATGAAAAAAGAAGATTTAGAATTAATGTCATATAATGATATAGCTAATTTAATACTAGAAGAAAGCACAAAAAAAACAACTGCAGAATTATTTAAAAAAATATGTGATTTACTTGATTTAGGAGAAAAAACATATGAAAATAAAATCGGAGCTTTTTATACTTCTTTAACTAAAGATAAAAGATTTTTATTACTAGATGATGGACTTTGGGATTTAAAGAAAAATCATTCAGTTAAAGTATTAAAAATAGAAGAAGCTTTAGAAGATATGGAAGAACTTGAAGAAATAGAAAAAGAAGAACAAGATGAATATGAAGAAGAGGAAGAAGATAAAGATATAATATATGATGAAAATCCGGATGATGATTTAGGGGATGACCTTGATGATTATAAGAATTTAGTAATCGTGGATGAGGAAGACTTAGATAATATTGAACCTTAATAAGGAGGTAAAACATGATTGATAGATTAGAAGAAACTTTAAAAAAGTATAATGAAATAACAGAAGAATTAACAAAAGAAGAAACTTTAAAAAATATTTCGTTATTAACTAAACTTTCTAAAGAACAAAGTGATTTAAGTGAAATAGTAGAAGTTTATAAAAATTATAAAAATATATTAAATAATATTGAAGAAGATAAAGAACTTTTAAAAGATAATGAACTTAAAGATATAGCAAAAGAAGAGTTAGAAACTTTAGAAAATGAAAAAAAAGAAATAGAAAAGAAATTAGAAGTTTTACTTTTACCTAAAGATCCTAATGATGGAAAAAATGCTATCATGGAAATACGTGGGGCAGCAGGTGGAGATGAAGGAAATATTTTTGCAGGAGATTTATTTAGAATGTATCAAAAATATTTTGAAAAACAAGGATTTAAAACAGAAATAATTAATGCTGAACCTAGTGATGTTGGAGGATACTCTCAAATTGAATTTTTAGTTAAAGGGGATAATGTTTATTCTAAATTAAAATATGAAAGTGGAGCACATCGCGTTCAAAGAATACCAGAAACAGAATCAGGAGGAAGAATTCATACATCAACTGCAACGGTAGCAATACTTCCAGAAGTTAGTGATGTTGAAATAGATATTAACCCAGCGGATTTAAAAATAGATGTTTACCGTTCAGGTGGAGCAGGAGGACAAAGTGTTAATACAGCTGATTCTGCTGTTAGAATAACACATATTCCAACTGGGGTTGTTGTTACATGTCAAAATGAAAGAAGTCAACAACAAAATAGAGCTAAAGCTTTAGAAATATTAAAATCAAAACTTTATGAAGAACAAGTAAGACGCCAAGAAGAAGAATATGGTGCTGAAAGAAGAAGTAAAGTAGGTACAGGGGATAGAAGTGAAAAAATAAGAACATATAATTATCCTCAAAATAGAGTTACTGACCATAGAATAGGATTTACTGTTAATAAGCTTGATAGAGTTATGGAAGGTGAACTTGATGAAATAATCGAAGCTTTAATAAATGAAGATCAAAAAAGAAAATTAGCAGGTAATTATGAAAATTAATGATTTATTAAATATAAAATCAAATTATTCAAATGATGAGAAAAAGATAATTTTATCTTTTCTTTTAGATTTACCTAAACTAGATTTATTTAAATTAGAAGAAATAACTGATAAAAAAGTAATAAATAAATATAAAAAAATGTTAAATAATAATTTACCTTTAGCATATTTACTTAATGAAGCATATTTTTTTGGAAATAAATTTTATGTTAATAAAAATGTATTAATTCCAAGACCAGAAACAGAAGTTTTAGTGGAAGAAGTTTATAAATTAATAAATAAATACTTTAATGATAAAGTAAAAATATGTGATTTAGGTACTGGAAGTGGAGTAATTGGAATAACTTTAAAAAAGTTAAATAATAGTTTTGATGTAACATGTATTGATATATCTAAAAAAGCTTTAAAAGTGGCTAAGAAAAACAGTATTTATTTAAATACCGATATTAATTTTATTAACAGTGATATGTTAAAAAGAGTTAATGATAATTTTGATGTTATTATAAGTAATCCACCATATATAAAAAATAATACAAAAGAAATTGATAATATTGTTAAAAAATATGAACCATCTTTAGCACTTTATGGGGGAGATGATGGTCTTAAATATTATAAAGAAATATTAAAAACATGTAAGAAAAATTTAAATGATAAAAGTATAATTGCTTTTGAAATAGGATATGATTTAAAAGAAGATATTATAAATATAATAAAAGAATATTTTAAAGATAGTAAAATAATTTGTAAAAAAGATTATAATGATTTAGATAGATATATATTTATTTTAAATAATCTTGAATAAAAAATATTAAAATCATCCATTACATATGTGAGGGATGATTTTTTATGAAAAAGATTTTAATATTTGTAAGTATTATAATGATTATATTATTAATGTTGTCAAGCAAAAAAGATTACTATGTTATACCAGATGAATCAATAAGATTTAGAATTATAGCTAATAGTAATAGTACAAACGATCAATATATAAAAATAAAAGTAAAAGATGTTTTAGAAAAAGAAGTAACTAATGATTTAAAAACAAGTAATACAATTGAAACATCAAGAATTATAATAGAAAAAAATATGGATAAATATAAAAATAAAGTTAAAGAAACTTTAGAAGATTTAAATTATAATACAACTTTTACAATTAATTTTGGAGATAATTATTTTCCAAAAAAAGAATATAAAGATGTAATATATGAAGAAGGAAACTATGAATCACTTGTTGTAACTTTAGGAAATGGGGAAGGAGATAATTGGTGGTGTGTTTTATTTCCTCCGATATGTACTTTAGAAGTTGAAGAAAATAAAGATATTGAATATAAATTTTTTGTTAAAGAAATATTTGAAAAATATTTAAAAAGATAACAATAGTTATGATAAAAACTATTGTTTTTATTATGGTTTTATTGTTAAAAGATTATGAAAAAAATAATTTTGAATATTCACAAATAAGAATTATCAATTGTGTAATTATTGTATAATTCAATATGAAATGTTAAATTTATATGTTGATGGAATTGTTTCATTAGAGAATTAAAAAAACGCCGTCCTAAAATAATAATGATATTATTATGCACATAAAACATATAAAAAATGATATAATGGATATGGAAAGTGTGATGGATAATAATGAAAGAGGAAATAAAGAAAAAGTATTGTATAGAAATGGATAAAGTTATTAAAAATAAGAATTCTACTGATGGAAATGTATATATGCTTAAAAGTATTTCTAATAAGTATATAATGAAAATATATGATGATGAAAAACATGCTGTTTCTATGATTAATATTCATAAAGATTTAAAAAACGGTGGAATGAATGTTCCAAATATAATTTTCAATAAAGAAAATGAAGGATATTCTTTATTGAAAAGCGGTAAATATTGTGTAATTTATTCATTTTTAGATGGTGAGGAAATCGGTAATTTATTTAAAAATATAAGTAAGGATATTTCTATTAAAATAGCCAAAGAAATAAAAAATATTCATCAAATAACAAATGGTAATAACAAATATAATTTACCTATATTACCATTCAGACTTGATGGAACTTTTAATAGATATTCAATGTTACATTTTGATTTGACTAGATGTAATATTTTCTATAATGAAAATTGGCAACCTCAAATTGGTTTTATTGATTTTGATGATGCTAAATATGGACCAACAGTGGTAGATGTCGCAATTGTAATATCATTATTATATTTTTCTAAATCAAGGGGAGTAGATGCTGAAGGCCTTAATGCATTTCTGAATGAATATTATGATAATGAGAAACTTAGAAAAAATGAACTTCCATATTTAAAAACTTGTGCATTAAAATGGATTGATTATATAATGGATAATAATCAATTTGATTCATCAACTACTGAAAGTTTTGAGATAAGAAAAAACTTAATAGAAACAGAAATGAATTTTTAAAAGCGATGACTTATTTGTCATTGCTTTTAATTTTATGGTTTTATTGTTAAAATTTATAAAAAATATTGACAACCTGGGGGGGGTGTTTTATATAATTAATTTATAAAGTTAATAGTTAATAAAATAAGGTTGTGATATAGTGAAAAAAATAATAAGTTTTTTAAAAACAGATATTAAAATAATAAATAGTTATTTTTTATTTACAATAGTTTTAATTATATTAGTATGTGTAGGATACTCAAGTTATGCATTATTTAGTTTTACAAAAACAAGTAATAATGTAATTGAAGGAACAGTAGGAGAATTAAAGAACAATATAGACACATCAGGGGCAAATGTCCCAGTACTAGCATCAAATATGATTCCAGTATATTATGATGAAGCAAATAGTGTATGGAAAAAAGCAGATAAGAATAATTCACAAAAAGATTATAGATGGTATAGCTATACTTCAACAGGAGAATATAAAGGAATGTGGGCTAATGCTGTAACAGTAAAAGAAGCAAATAGACAAACTTATTTAAATGCAACACCAGGTACAACAATTAGTATGGATGACATAACAACAATGTGGGTATGGATACCAAGGTTTAATGCAGTAACACCAAATGGTTATAATGGTGGTACACAAGTAAAACCAAATGCAATAGATGTAACCTTTGTAAAACAAAATGAAACAGCAATAGATGCATTTACCTTCGGAAATAAACAATTAAGTGGATTTTGGTATGGCAAATTTGAAACAAGTCATACAACTTTAGCATCAAGTACAACTGCTAATAATTTAGGATGTACAAATGAAACATGTAGTAACGCAAATGGCATAATAATAAAACCAAATGTAAAAAGTTTAAAATATAATAATGTAAGTAATTTCTTCTTTGCAAGTAGAAGTATGGAACAACCTAATAATAGTTTTGGTTTTGTAAGTAGTGAAGTAGATACCCATATGAGTAAAAATAATGAATGGGGAGCAGTAGCATATTTAACACAAAGTATCTATGGAAGATGTACAAGTAGTACAAGTTGTGCTGAAATAGGAATAAATAATTCAATGGACAATAATTACAAATCAACAACAGGATATGGTGCTCCTCCAGGAAGTGATGACAATGTATTAAATGGAGCGTATAATACCCCACGTGGAAAAGATGCCTCAACAACAGGGACAATATATGGAATATATGATATGAGTGGGGGAGCATTGGAATATGTCATGGGAGTATCAGCAGATACAAATGGTAAACCAAGATCTGGCTATGATTCATCATCTAACTCAGGATTTACAGGAATATTAAATAATGGAACAACATATACAGGGGTTTCTTTTCCAGATAGTAAGTATTATAATTTATATACAGGATCATCATATACAGGTCATGCCTTAACAGAAACAAAAAACTGGTATAGTGATGACGCTAGCTTCGTTAGTTCTAGTTACCCATGGTTCATACGTGGTGGTTACTCTAGCTTTAATACGAGCGCGGGAGTGTTCTACTTCCACCGCAACGATGGTTATCATGTCAGCAGCTCTTCGCGCCTTGTAATTTCCAATGAATAACCCAGAAGGGGTATTCATTGGAAAAGAACTAAAAAACCCAAAATTAAAGAAGTAGGAATTAAGTAATTTTATGAAATAATGATAGAAAGTGATACTTCAAAAACTTAAGTGATTAATGCACGAAAGTTTTTGAAGTAATTTTTTAATAAAATTATATAAACTATAAAAGTTGATAATTTTTATAAGTGTTTTGATAATGATTTATATATAATTAATAAAAACTCTTTTGGTTTTAAAGTTAATGTTATAGATAATAATATAAGTTATATTGTTAAATTTGGGTAAGCTTGCAGGAGTGTTTAGCAATTCGAGTAGTAGTGATTTGTAATTATAAAAAAAAGTTTAAGATAGGTAAGGTATTCTTAAACTTTTTTTAGTATCCAAATTTTTCATCTAAACTTTCATCGTTATCAATATAAGTTTTTGTGTCTATTACTTCGTAATTATTTTTATCTTTTCTTATTATTACTTCTTTTATCCCGGCATTTAAAATAAATCTTTTACATAAGATACAAGGGTTAGCATTTTTTACATATGAATTATCTATAGCTTCTTTTCCTACAAGGTAAAGGGTAGAATCAATTAAGTCTCTTCTTGCGGCACTTATGATGGCATTTTGTTCAGCATGAACACTTCTACACATTTCATATCTTTCTCCTCTTGGTATTTGCATTTTTTCTCTAGCACAGTAACCTAGTTCATTACAGTTTTTTCTACCTCTTGGAGCACCAGCATAACCTGTTGAAATAATTTCATCATTTTTTACTATAACGGCACCGAATTTTCTTCTTAAACAAGTACATCTTTCTAAGACTGTTTCTGCAATATCAAGATAATAATTAACTTTATCTATTCTTGGTTTATTTTTTGTTATCATATAATATCTCCTTTTCTTTATTATAATAGAAAAAAATAGTTTTTTCCATAAATTGTTATATATAAAATTAAAAAAATGGTGTATAATATGTCTAAAAGAGGTGTTGTATATGGATAAAATAGTAATTAAGGGGGCTCGTGAAAATAACTTAAAGAATATAAATATTGAACTTCCTAAGAATAAATTTATTGTAATGACTGGTGTAAGTGGAAGTGGTAAAAGTAGTTTAGCTTTTGATACATTATGTGCTGAAGGGGAAAGAAGATATTTAGAAAGTTTAAACTCTTATGCTAGACAATTTCTTGGAAATAGTCAAAAACCAGATGTTGACAGTATCGAAGGGCTATCTCCTACGATATCAATAGATCAAAAAACAACTAATAATAACCCACGAAGTACTGTAGGAACAGTAACTGAAATATATGATTATTTAAGACTTCTTTTTTCTAAAATAGGAGTACCTATATGTCCTAAACATAATATACCTATAAAAAATCAAAGTATTGAAGAGATGACAAATAAATTACTTCTTCTTGATGAAAATAGTAAAATAGTAGTTTTATCTCCTGTTGTGGAAGGTAAGAAAGGTAGTTTTATAGATACATTAGATAAATTTAGAAAAGAAGGATATGTAAGAGTTTATATAGATGATGTTATGTATGATTTAAGTGAGGATATTTCTTTGGATAAAAATAAAAAACATAATATATTTGTTGTTATAGATAGACTTGTTATAAAATCTGATATTAGAAGTCGTTTATATGAAAGCTTAGAGCAAGCTTGTAAATTAAGTGATGGTAAAGTAGTAATTGATGTTTTAGGTAAAGAAAAGTTAGTATTTAGTGAAAAGTTTGCTTGTCCTTATTGTAATTTTTCATTAGATGAATTAGAACCTCGTATTTTTAGTTTTAATGCTCCTTATGGGGCATGTCCTGATTGTAAGGGACTTGGTTTTAAAAAGATAATTGATCCTGATTTAATTATGCCTGATAAAACAAAAAGTATTTATGATGGTGGAATTGTTACAATGGGTGATGATAGTGATGGTATTTATTTTAAAAGATTAGAAAGTGCTTGTAAGCATTTTGGTATAGATTTATCTAAACCTATAAATAAACTTTCAAGGAAAGAATTAGATATTATTTTATATGGAAGTGATGAACTAATTAGATTTAATTATTCTGCTAAAAGTGGTACTACATATAATAATATTGGTGTATTTGAAGGAGTTATTAGTAACTTAGAAAGAAGATATATTGAAACTAATAGTGATTGGATAAGAGAATGGATTGATAAATATATGATAGAGCTTCCTTGTCCAACATGTAAAGGTGCAAGATTAAAAGAAGAAGTTTTATCTGTTAAGATAAATGGTAAAAATATAGATGAATTAACAAGACTTAATATTACTGAAATATATAATTTTTTATCAGATTTAAAGTTAAATGAAGAACAAGAACAAATTTCTAAACTTTTAATCAAAGAAATAAAAGATAGATTATCATTCTTAATAAATGTTGGACTTGATTATTTAACTCTTAATAGAGAAGCTTCAACACTATCCGGAGGAGAATCTCAAAGAATAAGACTTGCTACCCAAATAGGAACAAGATTAACAGGAGTTTTATATGTTTTAGATGAACCTAGTATTGGTCTTCATCAAAAAGATAATGATAAACTTATTGATGCAATGTTAAGTATGAGAGATTTAGGAAATACTTTAGTAGTGGTCGAACATGATTTAGATACGATGAGAAGAAGTGATTTTCTTGTTGATATAGGCCCTCTTGCAGGAGAACAAGGTGGTGAAGTTGTCGCATGCGGGACACCAGAAGAAGTAGCAAGTTGTGATAATAGTATTACTGGTAACTATTTAAGTGGTAAAAAGTGTATAAAACTTCCTAAAACAAGAAGGAAAGGAAATGGCAAGTATCTTGAAATACAAGGAGCTTGTGAAAATAATTTGAAAAATATTAATGTAAAATTTCCTCTTGGAACATTTACATGTGTAACGGGAGTAAGTGGAAGTGGTAAAAGTACACTTGTTAATGAAATTTTATATAAAAAATTAACTAGTGAAATATATGGTTCAAAAGTAAAACCTGGTAAATTTAAAAAAATTAAAGGTCTTGAATATGTTGATAAGGTAGTACATATTTCTCAAGATCCAATTGGAAGAACGCCAAGAAGTAATCCTGCGACATACACTGGTGTATTTGATGATATTAGAGAATTATTTGCAACTACTAAAGAAGCAAAAATGCTTGGTTATGATAAAAGCAGATTTAGTTTTAATGTAAAAGGTGGTAGATGTGAAGCTTGTCGTGGTGATGGTGTTAAAAAAATAGAAATGCATTTTTTACCAGATGTTTATGTTCCATGTGAAATATGTCATGGTAAAAAATATAATAGTGAAAGTTTAAGCATTAAATTCAAAGACAAAAACATTAGTGAAGTATTAGATATGCGTGTTGATGAAGCCTTAGAATTTTTCAAAAACTTTCCTAAAATTGAACATAAACTAAAAACTTTACAAGAGGTAGGACTTAGTTATATAAAACTTGGTCAAAGTGCTACAACATTATCTGGGGGAGAAGCAAGTCGTGTAAAATTAGCTAAAGAACTACAAAAAAAACCAACAGGTAAAAGTGTTTTTATAATGGATGAACCTACAACAGGTCTTCATAATTATGATATTGAAAACTTACTTGCAATTATTAAAAAAATAGTAGATAATAAAGATACAGTAATCGTAATTGAACATAACCTTGATATGATAAAGGTTGCTGATTATATTATTGATTTAGGCCCTGAAGGCGGAGATAAAGGTGGAACAGTTATTGCAACTGGTACTCCTGAAGAAATAACTAAAGTTAATGAAAGCTATACAGGACAATATTTAAAAAAATATTTGTGAGGAGTAATTTATGATAAAAAAACTTATATTTGATTTAGATAATACACTTATTATATGGAAAGATGAATATTCTTTAGAATTAAAGTATTTACTTGAAGAATATAAAATAGATACTTGTTATAAAAAAGTAGATAAAATAATAGATGACTTAGAATATAAGCATGATACAATTTCTGAAGAAATATTATTAAATGATATTAATAGTAGTTTAAATCTAAATTTAGATATAAGTTTTATTGAAGAATTAGAAAAAAGACAAAGTAAATTATCGTTTGTTAATAATGATTTAATAGATGTTTTAGATTATTTAAGTAAAAAATATGAACTTGTTATATTAAGTAATTATTTTACAAATATTCAAAAAAATAGACTTAAAAATGCTAAAATAGATAAATATTTTACTAAAGTTTTTGGTGGAGATAAAATAAAATTAAAACCAAGACCAGAAGCTTTTTTAAAAGCAATATATCCTAATAAAAAAGAGGAATGTCTTATGATTGGAGATAGTTTAAAAATGGATATTGAAGGTGCACTTAATGTTGGATTAAAGGTAATTGCGGTTGATTATTTTAATAAACTTCCAAAAAGTGATAAATATATATTAATAGATGATATAAAAAAATTAAAAGAAATATTATAAAGGAGGAGTTTTATGAATCCCGTTATGGTTGATTTAGGTGTTATAAAAATATATTATTATTCGGTAATGATTTTAATTGGTATGTTAACAGGAGCATTTCTTATTTATAAAACACTTCTTAAAAAGGGTTTTAGCGAAGAATTTATAACAGATTTAATTTTCTATACCATTATTTTTGGTATTCTTGGAGCAAGGATATATTATGTTTTATTTAATCTTCCATATTATAGTAAGAATATTCTTGAAATATTTGAAATTTGGAATGGTGGACTTGCCATACATGGTGGTATAATCGGAGGAGTTTTATGGATAGTTTATTATTGTAAAAAGAAAAACGTTAATATTTTAAAAATAACAGATGTTTTATGTATTTCTTTAATTCTCGCTCAAGCAATTGGAAGATGGGGTAATTTTTTTAATAAAGAAGCACATGGTGCGATTACTTCTTTAGAACATTTACAAAGCTTACATATTCCTAAATTTATAATAAATGGTATGTATATTAATGGTAATTACTATCTTCCAACATTTTACTTTGAGTTTTTATTAGATATAGGTTTATTTATAATTCTTATTTTAGTAAGAAAATATGTAAAAAATCCTAAAAATGGACTATTAACAGGATTATATTTTAGTATTTATTCTATAGGAAGATTCTTTATCGAGGGTCTTAGAACTGATAGTTTAATGCTTGGAAACTTAAGAATTGCTAAGCTTATATCAATTATATTATTTTTAATAGGATTATTTCTTATCTTTTATAAACAAAAAGATACAAGAACAAATAGATTAAAGAAAGCATTAGATAATTAGGAGGAGTTTATGAAATTAGATTATGATGTAATTGTGGTTGGAAGTGGACCTGCTGGAATAACAAGTGCAATTTATTTAAAAAGAGCTAACATTAATGTTTGCATTATGGAAAAAAGTGCACCTGGTGGACAACTTAATAAATCATCTACAATTGAAAATTATCCTGGATTTAATAAAATATCAGGTCCTGAACTTGCTTATAGTTTTTACGAACAAATATTAAATTTGAATATACCTTTTATTAATGAAGAAGTTATAGAAATAGAAGATAAGACTTCTTATAAAATTATAAAAACAAATAAAAAAACTTATACTTGTAAAGGTATTATTTTAGCGCTTGGAAGAAAACCAAGATCATTTGATAATGAAAGTGTTTCTTCTTTAGAGGGAAAAGGTGTAAGTTATTGTTCTTTATGTGATGGACCTCTTTTTAAGAATCAAGATGTTTCAATAATTGGGGGAGGAAACAGTGCTTTAGAAGAATCTTTATATCTTTCAGACATATGTAAAAGTGTAACTATTATTAACAGAAGAGATGTTCTTCGTGGAGATAAGATGTTGGTTGATAAGGTTTTAAAAAAGGATAATATAAATATTTTATATAATAGTGAAGTTGTTGAATTTAATAAAAAAGATGATTTTTTAGAATCTTTAACTATTAAAACTAATGATAAACTTAATAAATTAGAAGTAAAAGCATGCTTTATTTTTATTGGATATGTTCCTGCGACTGATTTTTTAAATAATCTTGACATTCTTGATGAAAAAGGGTATATTAAAACAGATAAAAATTTAAAAACAGATATACCTTTTATATATGCCTGTGGTGATACAATTAATAAAGAAGTGTATCAAATAGTTACAGCAACAGGAGAAGGTGCTGTTAGTGCAATTAGTTTTATTAATGATTATAATTCTTAGGAAGTGAAAAAATGAAAAAATTAAATAATAATGGTTGGGGATTAATGGCCTTTTTAATGATACTTTTAGTTTTGTTAATATTTGTTTTTATTGCACTTAGTGGACTAGAGGGTATAATATAAATAATACTTGTAATATTAACAAATTTATTGTATAATTCAGTTATAAATGTTTAGAAAAAGAGAAGTAAATTAATTATATTATTTAGAGAGTTGTTGGTTGGTGAAAAACAATTAGTAAATTAATCGAAGGTAGCTTTGGAACTGATTATTTGAAGTAGTAGTAAAATAATCCGTATAATATGCGTTAAATATATGAGATTTCAATATGAAATGTTAAAAGGTGGTACCGTGCTTTTAAGCACCCTTTGGGTATCATCTTTTTTATTTAGAAAGGAAAGATTTTTATGTTAGATAAAAAATATGATTCAAAATTAGTGGAAGAAGGAAAATATCAAACTTGGCTTAAGAATGATTATTTTAAAAGTGGTGATTTAACAAAAGAACCATTTTGTATAGTTATACCTCCCCCAAATGTAACAGGGAAATTACACTTAGGACATGCATGGGATACAACTTTACAAGATATCATTATTCGTTATAAAAAAATGCAAGGATTTGATGCTTTATGGGTGCCTGGAATGGATCATGCGGGTATTGCAACACAAGCAAAAATCGATAAAAGATTAAAAGAAATGGGTTATAAACCAAGACAAATGGATAAAGATGAATGGTTAAAACATGCTTGGGCTTGGAAAGATGAATATGCAAATACAATTCACGAACAATGGGCTAAGCTTGGACTTGCTCTTGATTATTCAAAAGAAAGATTTACTTTAGATGAAGGACTTAATTATGCGGTTAGAAAAGTGTTTGTTGATTTATATAATGAAGGATTAATTTATCGTGGAGAAAAAATTATAAATTGGGATCCTGAAGCAATGACTGCATTATCTAATGAAGAAGTTATCTATAAAGATACTCCTGGGGCTTTTTATCATATAAAATACATGATTGAAAATACAAATGATTATCTTGAAGTAGCAACAACTCGTCCTGAAACATTATTTGGAGATACTGCTGTTGCTGTTAATCCTAATGATGAAAGATATAAACATTTAATTGGTAAAAATGTTGTTTTACCTATTGTTAATAAGTTAATTCCTATAATAGGGGATGAACATGCTGATATGGAATTTGGAACAGGAGTAGTTAAAATAACTCCTGCACATGATCCTAATGACTTTGAAGTAGGAGAAAGGCATAATTTAGAAAGAATTGTAGTTATTAATAAAAATGGTACGATGAATGAAAATGCTTTATCTTATAAAGGAATGGATCGCTTTGCTTGTCGTGAAAAACTTGTTAATGATTTAAAAGAACAAGGTTTATTAATAAAGAAAGAAAAAATAATTCATTCTGTAGGACATTCTGAAAGAACAGATGTAATGGTTGAACCATATTTATCAAAACAATGGTTTGTTAAAATGGATGTTTTAGCAGCGCGTGTTTTAGAAAATCAAGAGGACAAAGAAAACAAAATTAATTTTGTACCAAAACGTTTTGAAAAAGTATTAAATCATTGGATGGAAATCGCTCATGATTGGTGCATTTCTCGTCAATTATGGTGGGGACACCAAATACCTGCGTGGTATAAAGATGATAAAATATATGTAGGACTTGATGCTCCAAAAGAAGATGGTTGGGTACAAGATAGTGATGTTTTAGATACATGGTTTAGTAGTGCTTTATGGCCATTTTCAACTCTTGGTTGGCCTAATGAAACAGAAATGTTTAAAAGATACTTCCCAACAAGTGTATTGTCAACTGGTTATGATATAATTTTATTCTGGGTTTGTCGTATGGCTTTTCAAAGTTTACATTTTACTAACAAAAGACCATTTAAAGATTGTATAATTCATGGACTTATTCGTGATAAACAAGGAAGAAAAATGTCTAAGTCTTTAGGTAACGGTGTTGATCCAATGGATGTAATTGAAAAATATGGAGCAGATGCTTTAAGATTTTTCTTAGCAACATCAACTAGTCCTGGAATGGATCTTCGTTATGATGAAGAAAAAGTTGCAGCTAACTGGAACTTTATTAATAAACTTTGGAATGCAACGCGTTTTGTTTTAACTAATATTGATGATATTAATGTTACATTAAATAAAGAAGATTTAGATTTAACTGATAAATGGCTTTTAACTAAATATAATAATACAATAAAAGAAGTAACTAGAAATATGGAAAAATATGAATTTAATAATGTTGGTTCTAGTTTATATAGTTTTATATGGGATGATTTTTGTGATAACTATATTGAATTTGCTAAATATAAATTAGATAAAACTTCAACAAAATATGTATTAATTCATGTATTAAAAGGAATTTTACAAATGTTACATCCATTTATGCCTTTTGTAACAGATGAGTTATATAGTAATTTATCTAACACTAATATAATTTTAAGTAATTATCCAAAATATAATAAAGAAGAAGTATATACTTTAGAAGAAAATTTAATTGATAAAGTAATTTTAGATATAACATCAATAAGAAATTTAAAAGCTGTTAATAATATTACTAAAAATGCTTTTGTTAAATTTAAAACAAGTGATGAGTTATATGCTTTATTTAAAACTTCATTAAAAATAAATGAAGAAAATATTGTAACTGAAGATAAGTCTGGTTTTGAAAAATATAGTTATACTTCATCTAATATAGATATTATTTATTATGAAGAAGGAACTAAGTTAGATATAAATTTAGTAAAAGAAGAAATTAAAAAACTTGAATCATCAATTATTAAAAGAACAAATCTTTTAAATAATGAAAATTATGTTAATAAAGCTCCACAAAATATTGTAGAACTTGATAGAGTTAAGTTAAAAGAAGAAAAAGAAAAGTTAGAAAGTTTGAAAAAACTTATATAAAAAAGAAATATTTTAAGTATTTCTTTTTTCATAATTTATTAAATATCGCATATATTAATTAAGGATTAAACATTTTTTTGATAAATTTTTCTAAAAATATTGACAATGAAACATATTTTTGTTATATTAGCAATGTTTGAATTTATTGGACTTATTTTATGTAAGTCTAATAAAAATTTAGAAATATGATACACCAGGATGTGTGTATAGAAAGGAGCAGTTATGCCAACAATTAATCAACTTGTAAGAAAGAAAAGAACTGATAAAACAAGAAAGAGTAAATCACCAGTATTAGGAGTAAGATTAAATACTATTGAGAAAACTACATCTAATGTACCATCACCTCAAAAAAGAGGAGTATGTGTTCGTGTAGGAACTAAAACACCAAAGAAACCAAACTCAGCTTTAAGAAAATATGCTCGTGTTAGACTTTCTAATGGTAAAGAAGTAGATTGTTATATTCCAGGTGAAGGACATAATTTACAAGAACATAGTGTTGTATTAATTCGTGGAGGTCGTGTTAAAGACTTAATCGGAGTTAGATATCATATTGTTCGTGGAACTATGGATACTCAAGGAGTTAAAGATCGTAAACAAGGTCGTAGTAAATACGGAACTAAAAAAGGAAAATAAAATAATTCAACAAAATAATAAAGGAGGAAAAATACAATGCGTAAGAAACAAGCAGTAAAAAAAGATGTTCTACCAGATCCAATATATAATTCTAAAGTTGTTACTAAGTTAATAAACAGTATTATGTTAGATGGTAAAAAAGGAACAGCACAAAAAATATTATATGATGCATTTGAAATGGTTAAAGAAAAAACTGGTAAAGAACCAATGGAAGTATTTAATCAAGCATTAGAAAATATAAAACCTGCATTAGAAGTTAAGGCTCGTCGTGTAGGTGGTTCTAACGTTCAAGTACCAATTGAAGTTTCTGAAGAAAGAAGTCAAGTTCTTGGGCTTAGATGGTTAACACAATATGCAAGGCTAAGAGGCGGCCGTGGAATGGCTGAAAAATTAGCTAATGAAATAATTGACGCTTCAAATGGAACAGGAGCTTCAGTTAAAAAACGTGAAGATACTCACAGAATGGCAGAAGCTAATAAGGCATTTGCTCATATGAAATGGTAGGAGGATAATATGGCAAGACAAACTGGATTAGAAAAAACTAGAAATTTTGGTATCATGGCTCATATTGATGCTGGAAAAACAACTACAACAGAACGTGTATTATTCTTAACTAATAAAATTCATAAAATTGGTGAAACACATGATGGTGCTTCACAAATGGACTGGATGGAACAAGAAAAAGAAAGAGGTATTACAATTACAAGTGCAGCAACTACTGCATTTTGGAAAGGATATCGTTATAACATTATAGATACTCCAGGACACGTTGACTTTACAGTAGAAGTTCAAAGAAGTTTAAGAGTACTAGATGGTGCTGTAACACTTTTAGACTCTCAAGCAGGAGTTGAACCACAAACTGAAACTGTTTGGCGTCAAGCAAGTGAATATAAAGTTCCAAGAATTATATTCGCTAATAAAATGGATAAAATGGGAGCAGATTTTGTTTATACATTAAAAACAATTGATGCAAGATTTGGTGTTAATGCAAAACCTATTGAATGGCCTATCGGAGCAGAAAGTGAATTTAGTGGGGTAATTGATTTAGTTACTATGAAAGCTTATAAATTTGATGGTACTGAACAAGAAAATTCTGAAGAAATTGAAATACCAGAAGATTTAAAACAATTAGCAGAAGAAAAACATATTGAATTACTTGAAGCTATTGCAGAATTTGATGATGAACTTATGGAAAAATACCTTGAAGGTGAAGAAGTAAGTGAACAAATGATTAAAAAAGCAATAAGAAAGGGAGTTTTAAAAGCAGAATTCTTCCCTGTAATGTGTGGAACTGCTTTAGGTAATAAAGGAATTAAATTCTTACTAGATGCTGTTATTGATTATTTACCATCACCACTTGATATTGAAAGTGTTAAGGGAACTAAACTAAATGGAGAACCAGATGAAAGGAAAGTTTCTGATAGCGAACCATTCAGTGCTTTAGCATTTAAAGTTATGACAGATCCATTCGTTGGACGTTTAACATTCTTTAGAGTTTACTCAGGACATTTAACAAGTGGAAGTTATGTACTAAATAGTACAAAAGATGAAAAAGAAAGAATAGGTCGTATTTTACAAATGCATGCTAATAACAGAACTGAAATACCAGAAGTATTTACAGGTGATATAGCAGCAGCTGTAGGACTTAAAAATACAACAACTGGTGATACATTATGTGATGAGAAAAAACCAATTATTCTTGAATCAATTGATGTACCAGAACCAGTTATCGAACTTGCAATTGAACCAAAATCAAAAGCAGATCAAGATAAGATGGCAATTGCACTTGGTAAACTTGCAGAAGAAGATCCAACATTTAAAGTTAGAACTGATGTTGAAACAGGACAAACAATAATCGCAGGTATTGGAGAACTTCACTTAGATGTATTAGTTGATCGTATGAGAAGAGAATTCTCTGTAGATGCTAATGTTGGTAAACCACAAGTTGCTTACCGTGAAACAATTACTAAAGCAGGTGACTGTGAAGGTAAATATATTAAACAATCTGGTGGACGTGGTAATTACGGACATGTTTGGATTAATTTTGAACCAAATCCAGATAAAGGTTATGAATATGTTGATGCCGTTGTTGGTGGAGTAGTTCCAAGAGAATATATCCCAGTTGTAGACAAAGGACTTCAAGATGCAATGAAAACTGGTATTCTAGCAGGATATCCAATGATAGATGTTAAAGCTACACTTCATGATGGTAGTTATCATGATGTAGACTCTAATGAAATGTCATTTAAAATTGCTGCAAGTATGGCTTTAAAAGAAGCTAAAAACAAATGTAACCCAGTACTACTTGAACCAATAATGAAAGTAGATATTGATGTACCAGAAGAATTCTTTGGTAATGTTATGGGTGATATTACAGCTCGTCGTGGAAAACCACTTTCTCAAGAATCTCGTGGAAATGCAATTCATTTTTCTGCAATGGTTCCACTTTCTGAAATGTTTGGTTATGCAACAAGTATAAGAAGTAATACTCAAGGTAGAGGTTCTTTCCAAATGGTTGCAGATCATTATGAAGAAGTACCAAAATCAATCGCAGAAGAAATTATTAAAAAAAGTGGTAATTAATAATAATTAAAGTAAAATTATAACAAAATAAGCCAAAACAGTTGAAAAATATTCAATTGTTAGATAAAATAATATTGTATAAATTTAAGGAGGAAAAAAATTATGGCTAAAGAAAAATTTAATCGTAATAAACCACATGTTAATGTTGGAACAATTGGTCACGTTGACCACGGAAAAACAACTTTAACTGCTGCTATTACAAAAAGATTAAGCGAAAAAGGTGGAGCACAATTCGTTGATTATGCTAATATCGATAAAGCTCCAGAAGAAAGAGAACGTGGAATTACAATTAACACTTCTCACGTAGAATATGAAACAGATAAAAGACACTACGCACACGTAGATTGTCCAGGGCATGCCGATTATGTTAAAAACATGATTACAGGTGCAGCTCAAATGGATGGAGCTATCCTAGTTGTTGCAGCAACTGATGGACCAATGGCTCAAACAAGAGAACATATCTTACTTGCTCGTCAAGTTGGTGTTCCAAGAATCGTTGTATTTATGAATAAATGCGACATGGTTGATGATGAAGAATTATTAGACCTAGTAGAAATGGAAATCAGAGATCTATTAAATGAATATGGTTTCGATGGAGATAACACACCAGTTATTCGTGGTTCTGCATTAAAAGCTCTTGAAGGTGATAGTGCTTATGAAGAAAAGATCGACGAATTAATGGATGCAGTTGATGAATGGATCCCAACTCCAGAAAGAGATAACGCAAAACCTTTCTTAATGAGTATTGAAGATGTATTCACAATTACAGGACGTGGAACTGTTGTTACAGGACGTGTTGAACGTGGACAATTAAAACTTAATGATGAAGTTGAAATTGTAGGTATTAAACCAACACAAAAAACTGTTGCTACAGGAATTGAAATGTTTAAAAAACAATTAGACTATGCTGAAGCTGGAGATAACGCTGGAGTATTACTTCGTGGTATCACTCGTGATCAAGTTGAACGTGGACAAGTTCTTGCTAAACCAGGAAGCGTTACACCTCATACTAAATTCACTGCTCAAGTATATGTATTAACTAAAGAAGAAGGTGGAAGACATACTCCATTCTTCGCAAACTACAGACCTCAATTCTATTTCAGAACAACTGATGTTACTGGAGTTATTGAACTTCCAGCAGGTGTTGAAATGGTAATGCCAGGTGATAATATTGAAATGACTGTAGAATTAATTCACCCAATTGCTCTAGAACAAGGAACAAAATTCTCTATCCGTGAAGGTGGAAGAACAGTTGGAGCTGGTTCAGTTTCTTCAATTATTAAATAGTAGTAAAGATGAAGCAAAACTTCGTCTTTTTTTATCTAAATTTATCAGGAGGCCATTATGGAAGAAAATACACAAATAGAAAATTATTTATTTAATATGGAAAATTATATTATGACAAATGAAATAACAGCTCAAGAATTTATAGTTTATTATCAAAACATAAAATTATTAATTTTAAATAATAAACTTACTGATCCAACATTTCATCTTCAAATATTATATGATTCAGAAGTTATTAATAGTTTATCTTTTAATAACGAAAGAATGGTATATGAAATGAAAAAAGAAATTGAAGAATTATTAATAAAATTAAAAGAAAAAAATAAAAAAGTACGAAAAAAATGAATAAATTAAAAAAAATTCATTTTTTTTTATAAAAAATTTAGGTGAAACACTATTTTTAGGCGATAGTATATATAGACACTTAAATAAATTACTTTTCATATAATTACTCTTTTAAAAACCTTCTTTCTATTAATCCTTTATTATTTTGTATAAAAATTTATTTAAGTGTCATTATATTAATGGACATTATTACCAAATAAGTATAAAATTTGACAAAATACGACTTATCTGGTAAAATATATAACTGTCACGCAAAAAAAGAGGTGTATAATTTATGTTTTATGATGAAACACAAGCAATAAATAAGTGTGAAGAAGAACCGTCGCTGATATTCAGTTTAATAGATGAAGATCATAAAGAACTTGTTGATAAGCTATTAACTGATAAAACAGTAGACATTAATACAAAAAATATTGAAGAATATGATGTATTATCATATATGTTAAAGAAAAGTTGGTATGATTTAGTACTTAAACATATGAAAAATAAAAAATGGAATGTAAATCATCAAAATAAAGATGGTGATACTTTCGCTCATATATTAGTTATGAAAAAATATCTTGATGTAATGGAAATAATTAAACAATTATTAAAAAATATTAAGTTTATTCCTAATATAAGAAATAAAAAAGGTCAAACAATTCTTGATAAATCAATTAATAATAATTATATTTATACAACTGCTAAAATACTTAAAGATAAAAGATTTAATAATATAGATTTAATATCTTTTAAAAATTTATATGAAAGTTATATAAAAAACGATAATTATGGGGCTTATTCAAAAATGAATAACCTTGAAATAATAATTGATAATCTTGATGAAAAAGAACTATTACCTAAGGTAGAAAAAATAGTTGAAAAAATAAAAGAAGACTATGAACAAATTAAAAGTCAAGTTATTAATCATGAATTAGAATATCTTGATGATATTGTTTATGGTACGATAACAGAAAGTGTTTAGGATAAGTTATTGATTAATTTATCCTTTTCTTATATAATATTTTTGTTAGAAAGAAGGGATATTATGCAATTGCCTAATTTAAAAGAAGCTAGAAAAAGAACAAAGACTGAAGTTGAAATAATAAGATATAATAAAGAAGATAAATATAAAAATATAGTAAAAAATAAATATTATTTTGTTAAAACTTATGGTTGTCAAATGAACGAACATGATAGTGAAAATATTATAGCTATGCTTGAATATATGGGATATAAAAATACTGATAAATTAGAAAAAAGTGATATTGTTATTTTAAATACATGTTCGATAAGAGAAAACGCTAATAATAAAGTATTTGGTTTTTTAGGAAGAGTTAAACATATAAAAAATATTAAAAAAGATTTAATCGTAGGTATAACAGGATGTATGACTCAAGAAGAAGTTATTACAAATAAATTATTAGAAAAATATAAATGGATTAACTTTGTTGTAGGTACACATATGTTAGATAAATTATGTGAAGAAGTATATAAATCTATTAATGATTCTAGATTAGATATAGTGGCTCCAAGTATTGAAGGTAATATAATTGAAGATTTACCTGTAAAAAGAGAAAGTAAATATAAAGCGTATATTAATATTCAACTTGGATGTGATAAATTTTGTACTTATTGTATTGTGCCTTATACAAGAGGTAAACAAAGAAGTAGAAGAAAAGAAGATATTTTAAATGAAGTTAATGCTTTAAAAAATGAAGGTTATAAAGAAATAACTTTATTAGGACAAAATGTTAATGCTTATGGTAAAGATTTATATGATAATTATACAATGGCTAATTTACTTGAAGATGTTGCTTTAACAGGCATGGAAAGAATTAGATTTATTACAAGTCATCCATGGGATTTTACTGATGAAATGATTGAAGTTATTAAAAAATATCCTAATGTTTTAAATCATGTTCATTTACCAGTTCAATCAGGTAATAGTGATATATTAAAATTAATGGGAAGAAGATATACAAAAGAAGAATATTTAAACCTTTATAAAAAATTAAAAGAACAAATACCTAATATATCTATTACTACTGATATAATCGTAGGTTTTCCTGGAGAAACTAATAAACAGTTTGAAGATACTTTATCTTTAGTAGAAGAATGTAAATTTGATTTAGCTTATACATTTATCTTTTCAAAAAGGGTAGGTACTCCTGCTTATAATATGAAAGATGAAACAACAAAAGAAGAAAAAGAAGAAAGATTACAAAGACTTAATGAACTTATTAATAAATATGCTCTTATTAACAATAAAAAGTTAATAAATAAAGAAGAAAATGTTTTAGTGGAAGGTTTTAGTTCTAAAAATAGTGATTTATTAATGGGCTATACAGAAACTAATAAGTTGGTTAATTTTAAGGGGAATTCTTCCTTAATTGGTAAAATAGTTAAGGTTAAAATACTTGATGCTAAAACATGGAGTTTAGATGGAGAATATGTTAAATAACATATTTTTTTTCATATTGACTAATAATAATTTGTGAAGTAAAATTTAATTATAAAGGAGGGAATATATGTTAAAAAAGTTTAATAAGTATATAAATATCTCAATAATTCTTACATTATTATTCTTAGCATTAGGTATACTTGTAGTATGCTTTCCTACAACATCAATTAAAGTAATTGCTATAATAATTGCTATTTTATTAATTGTAGGGGGAATATTTTTAATTAGTGATTATGGTATTAGTATATTTTGGGTAAATTTAACAGCAGTAGGAATTTTATCAATTCTTATGGGAATTATTCTTTTACTATATCCTGATATTTTAGTTATTTTAATACCTATAGTAGTAGGAATGTTTGTTATTGTTAATTCAATTGTAGATATTCAACTTTCATTGGTTTTAAAAGACTGTGGCTATAATATGTGGTTTTTATCAATTGTTTTATCAATATTAACAATTGTATGTGGTATTATAATTATGATTAACCCACAAAGTAGTAGTACTGCTTTAACAACAATATTTGGTATACTTGTTATGGTTTATTCTGTTGCAGGAATGACAAACCTTATAATATTTAAATCAAATGTTAATGATATTGTTAAAAAAATAAAATAATAAAAGCTATCTTTGATGGCTTTTTTAGTTCATTTTTTTAAAGCATTAGCATACATTAAATTGAGGGGGAATTTAAGTGGCTAGTTATAGAGAAATTGTAACCAAAACAGTAATTGGAAAAGGAAAGAAAACATTTTCTAATCACTACAATTTAACTCCAGAACAAGTGCCAACGACAATACTTGGTTGCTGGGTAATAAACCATAACTTTAAAGGGTATAAAAATGGGGATAAAATTGAAGTAGATGGAAGTTGTGATGTTAATATTTGGTATGCATATGATAATGATACCAAAACTATTGTAACTAATAAAACAATTACTTATCGTGAACTTTTAAATGTTGTTAGGAAAAAAGAAAGTGATATAAATAGTGAAGAAGAAATAATAGTAAGAAGTTTAAAACAACCAACATGTACTAAAGTTGATATAGTAAATAATACAATTAGTTATGATATTGAAAAAGAATTAGGAATAGAAATAGTGGGAGATGCAAAAGTAAGGATAGCAGTTGATGAAGAAGAGGATGAATGGGATGAAATAATAGATGAAAAAGAGGAAGAAGATTTAATGGAAGAAATAGATAAAGGTGTAAATGAAAATTTTATTAACGAAACGGATAGTAATGAATAAAAATAAAGGGAAACTTTTATTTTTATTTTTGTATAAATAAAAAGATGTATTAGTTATAAATAGAATAGATTAAAAAAATAATTATAAAATATGTCAACAAAAATAGTTGACATGCATAAGATTTTGTTGTATATTATTTATGCGCGATTAGAAAGGAGTGTATGTATGGCTGTAAAAATTAGATTAACAAGAATGGGAGCAACTAAAAGACCAAGTTATCGTATTGTTGCTACAGACTCAAGAAGTCCAAGAGATGGAAAATATTTAGAACAAATTGGATTTTATAATCCATTAACTAACCCTGCAGAAATTAAAGTAAATGAAGAAGTAGCTTTAAAATGGTTAAGAAATGGAGCACAAGTAACTGATACTGCAAAAGATTTATTATCAAAAGCAGGAGTTATGAAAAAGTTCCATGAAGAAAAAGGAAATAAATAAGTATGGAAGATTTAGTTAAATTAACAGAAGATTTAGTTTTAGCAATTGTTTCAAATAAAGAAGCAGTTAAAGTTAATGCAAGTGAAGTAGACGAACAAACAATACAAATTGATGTATTAGTTGATGAAAAAGATATGCCTATTCTTATTGGAAGAAAAGGAAAGGTTGTTAATTCAATTAGAACTTTACTTCATGCAAGTAGTTATTTACATAGTAAGAAAAATATTAAATTAAATGTTAATAGTTTATAAATTCTTTTATAACACGAACAATTTATAAAAAAGTGTTGACATTTAGAAAATTTTATTTTACAATTTATATTGTCAGTTTGACAAGAAAAGGTTAAACCTTTTTGGGGGATTAGCTCAGTTGGCTAGAGCACCTGCCTTGCACGCAGGGGGTCAAGGGTTCGAGTCCCTTATCCTCCACCAAAAAGAATTATACTTGAACGTTTGGTTCAAGTTTTTTTATACAATTTTATAAAATATAGATTTATTTTTTTAAAATTTTATATTATAATAATAATTACAGTAAAGGGGTTTAAATTAGACATAGATTTTTATTCGTGTTATAATTAATTAGTAATTTTATATCAATTTAGTTTGGAGGTATAAGTTTATATGAGTATAGAAACAATTATTGATGTAATAAAAAAGATATTGGATATTGCAATTGTATGGGGATTATTTTATGCAATATTAAAAAATATTAAGAATAATGTTAAGTTGTCATTATTATTTAAAGGTATAATATTTATTGTATTATTAAAGTTAATTAGTAATATTATAGGTCTTAATACTGTTGGACTTCTTCTTGAATATGTTATTGAATGGGGACCACTTGCTTTAATAATTATTTTTCAACCAGAAATAAGAAATATTTTAGAACAAATTGGTAGAACACAACTTTTAGGTCGTCATAAAGTCTTAACTGTTGATGAAAGAGAAAAGCTTGTTTATGAGTTAATCCAAGCAATTGAATATTTAAGAAAGTCACATATTGGGGCATTAATTGTTCTTGAAAGGGATGTAAGTTTACAAGATTATATTTCAAAATCAATTAATCTTTATGCAGATTTATCAAGTGAATTATTAATAAGTATCTTTTTCCCTAATAATCCACTTCATGATGGTGGTGTTATTATCCAAGGCGATAGAATTAGTTGTGCGGGAGCAGTATTTCCAACATCTAACAGCAGTAAATTAAATAAAAGGCTTGGAACTAGGCATCGTGCTGCTTTAGGTATTGCAGAAGAAACTGATGCAATTGCAATTGTTGTAAGTGAGGAAACTTCTCGTATATCAATCGCAGTAAAAGGAGAACTTTACTATAATTTAACAATTGATGATGCAAGAATATTATTAATTGATGAATTAAAACCAAAACAAGATGACTTTGAAGAATTTAATGAGGAGGATGCATATAATGAGTAAGAGTAAAAAATCTTCTTCTAAAAAGAAAAATCATAAATTACTTAAAAAAATAGGAATATTTTTAATAAATGTAATCGAAGCTTTTACTAAAGTAATAGATAAAATAATAATAACTCCAATTAGTAAGTTAATGTTATTAATAATGGATTTATTTAAAAATAATAATAAACCATTTGATAGACTTTTAAATAATAAATCATTTTTGATTATCTTTTCACTTGTACTTGCCTTTGGATCATTTATCTATATTGAAAATACAAGGGATACAACAAGAAACAAATCAGCTGATATTTTATCTAATCAAAAAGTAAATGCTTTATATAATGAAGAAGCTTATGTTGTTGAAGGACTTCCTGAAACAGTTGATGTTATGTTAATTGGTAGAAAATCAAATCTTTATTTAGCAAAACAACAATTAACATTAAATGATAGTGTAGTAGTGGATTTAAGAAATTTAAAACCAGGAACACATGAGGTTGAATTAAAGTATTCAAAAATGTTTACTTCAGTTGATTATAAACTAGATCCATCAAGAGTAACTGTTGTTATATATGAAAAGATGTCTGAATCTATTAATATATCTTCAGAAATAATGAATGAAAAAGCACTTGATTCTAAATATAATATTTCTAATGTTACTTTCAGTAGAGATGAAGTGTATATAAAAGGACCAAAATATAAATTAGAACAAGTAGCAGTTGTAAAAGCATTAATTGATGTAAAAAAAATAGTTAATCCAAGTGTTGGTACAACTACTTTAAAAGAAGTTCCACTTGCAGCATATGATGTTAATGGTAAAAAATTAGATATTGAAATAGTACCTGAAACAGTAGATGTAACACTTACTATTACTTCTCCAAGTAAAGAAGTACCATTAAAGGTAATTCCTGAAGGTGAAGTGGCGTTTGGAAAATCACTTGATGCGATTACATTAAGTCAAACTAAAGTAACTGTTTATGGTGATGAAGAAACACTTAAGAATATAACATCAATACCAGTTAAGATAAATGTTGAAAAGCTTGATAAAAATACAGAATACAATGTTAATATATCTAAGCCAAGTGGCGTTAAAGAAATGAGTATATCTACGGTAGTAGTTAAAGTAACATTAACTTCGACTAATGAAAAAACAGTAGATGGTGTGTTAATTGAAACAAGAAATCTTGAAAATGGATATTCTGCTCAAGCTGCCAGTGCAAGTGATAGTACAGTGTCTGTAATTGTAAAAGGAACAAATGCCAATATTAATGCAATTAAGAAAGAAGATATTCATGCTTATGTTGACTTAAAAGGACTTGGGGTAGGAACACATACAGTTACAGTTAATGTTACAGGGGATGATGTTAAATTACAATATGCTCCTAAAACAACAACCGTAACAATTGTTATAACAAAAAAATAAACTCTTTTTAGAGTTTTTTTTTATTTTATATCTATATCTTTTATAAGAAGACCGATATTAATAAGTCCTGCTATTCCAACTAAAATATATACAATTTTTGTAAGTGTGCCTTCGCCAAAGATAAATGTAACTAAGTTAAAATCAAATAATCCGATAAGTCCCCAGTTAATCGCACCAATTATAGTTAAGAATAAACAAATTTTTTGTAAAGTAATCATAGTTTTCCTCCTTTTATATTCATAATTATCATAATCAAAAAAAATAAAATTATTCATGAATATAAAAATAAATTAAAAATATAATTAATTGAAAGTAAAAAAGAGGTGAAAAATGAAAAAAAGATTGTTTTTAATTTTAATGTTAACACTTGTTATATTTTTAACAGGATGTGGAAAGGAGAATAAAGAAAAACTTAGACAAAATTTTATAAATGATACTAGTAGTTTAAAAGGATATTACATGGAAGGTGTTTTATCAATAACTAATAATGATGATACTTATAATTATGATGTGAAAGTAGGATTTAAAAAAGATGATAATTTTAAAGTCACATTACTTAATAAAGGAAATAATTACGAACAAATTATATTAAGAAATACAGATGGTGTTTTTATTGTTAATCCTTCATTAAATAGAAGCTTTAAATTTCAAAGTGAATGGCCTTATAATAATTCTCAAAGTTATTTACTTCATTCTATAGCTAATGATTTAAAAGAAGATAATTCTTACACTTTCGAACAAAAAGATAATAATTACATTTTTATAACTAAAGTTAACTATCCAAATAATCCTAATTTAGTGAAAGAAAAAATTACACTTGATAAGAATTTAAATTTAAAGGAAGTAAGTGTTTTAACAAAAGATAATATACCTTATATTATTTTTAAAGTAACATCGCTTGATAAAAAAGCCATTTTTGCAGATAATTATTTTTTACTTGAAACTATATCTAAAAATCTAAATGAAAAAAATACAACTTCTGAAGATAGTAAAACAACTTTAAAAATAGATGAAGCTTTATTTCCACTTTATTTACCTTCCAATACATCATTAAAAAATAGAGAAACAATAAAAACAGATATTGGCGAAAGAGTAATAATGACTTTTTCAGGGGATAATCCATTTATTTTAGTTCAAGAAACAGTAGCAAGGGAAAAAGAGTTTACAACAATACCAACTTCAGGAACACCATATTTGCTTGTGGATACAGTAGGAGCACTTACAAATGGAAGTTATACATGGATAAGTAATGGTATAGAATATTATATAGTATCAGATGTTATGGAACAAAATGAACTTTTAGAAGTGGCTAAATCAATTAATGTTGTTCCTACGATGAATGAAAAATAAAATAAATTTAGATAAAATAGCTAACTTTGTTATTTTATCTTTTCTTTTTAATTAATTTAATTTATAATAAAGTTATAATAATTAATTAAGAGGTGTAGATATGGCAAATTTAAAAAAAACAATTAAAAAAAATATTAAGAAAAATATTGAATTAAAAAAACATGAAGATAAGAAAAAAGAAAAAGTAATAAATTTATTAAAAATAGTAGGAAGTATTCTTTTTGTGATAGTTTTAGCAGTTTTAGTGACAAAGCTTGCTAATGGCGATTTTGCTAAAAAAGAAGAAACTGTTGATACAACAATACTAGCAGGTCAAACATTCGATAAAAAATATGATACTTATTATGTTGTTTTTTATGATTTTGATAACGATTCATCAGTTACAAGTAGATTAGAAAATATTTCTACAAATAAAGTGTTTAAGGTTAATACAAAAGATAAACTTAATTCATCTGTTATTAATACTTCGAGTAATACTAAAGCATCAAGTGCTGATGAATTAAAAATAAACGGTGTAACTCTTATTAAAATAGAAAATGGCAAGAATGTGGAATATGTTGAAGGGTTATCTAATGTTTTATCATCTTTATCAAATTTAAAATAGCTATACTTTTTGTATAGTTTTTTATTTTTTTAGAAAAATTAGTTTTATAAATTAATTAAATGTGGTAATATATAATATAAAGTATAATAAAAATATGGAGGGTAATTTATATGGAAGAAAAGGAAAAAAAGAAAAGTAATAAAACTTCTAAAACTAATAAAGAAAAGCAAGTAAAAAAAAGTGTTAATAAATCTAAAAATAATGAAAAGATAAATAAAGAAAAAAGTAAAGAACAAGTAAAAAATAATAAAAAAAAGGAAGTTTCTTTAGTAGAAGAACAAAAGGTTAAAAAAATATTAGTTAAGGAAGAAGATAAGAAAAAATTAGAAGAAAAAAATGAAGTGGTAAAAACAAAAAATATTTTTAAAAGGTTATTAAATAAATTAAATCCTGAAGAAAATAAGTTTAATTTTCTTGAAATAATCTTATTAATGTTTATGGCTTTTGTTGTGGGTGTATTTGCTAGTCAGGCAATATCATTAAAAATTCCTATTTTAAATAATACTACTGTTATTGAAGATACAAGTGAACTTACAAGAGTATATAATTTAATTATTAATAAATATTATGGAGAAGTTGATAAAAAAGAACTTACATCAGCGGCGATTAAAGGAATGATGAATTATTTATCTGATGATTATTCAATGTATTTTACAGAGGATGAGAAAAATGATTTTAATGAAAGATTAAATGGTGTGTATACAGGTCTTGGGGTTGAAATAACAAATGATGCTTCTAATAACGCAATGATAGTAACTGTGTTTGATAATTCAAGTGCTAAAGATGCTAATTTAAAACCAGGTGATATTATTGCTAAGATAAATGGGGAAGATGTTTTAGGTCTAGGCAAAGAAGAAGTGGTTAAAAAAATAAAGGGTAAAAATAATTATTCATTTAATATGAGTGTTTTAAGAGATAATAATTTAATTGATGTTAAAGTTGTTACTAAGTCTATTACATTATCAAGCGTTACTTCTTCTGTTATTGAAAAAGATAATGAGAAAATAGGATATATTTATATTTCTATCTTTGCTCTTAATACATATGATCAATTTAAGGAACAATTAGAAGAATTAGAGAAAATGAAAATAACTTCTCTTATAATAGATGTTAGAAGTAATACAGGAGGACATTTAACTTCTGTTACTAGTATTCTTGATTTGTTTTTAAATAAAACAGATGTATTGTATCAAATAAAATCAAAAGATAAGATAAAAAAGGTATATGGAACAGATGCTTCAACTAGAAAATATCCAATTGTTGTTCTAACTAATGAATTATCAGCATCAGCTTCTGAAATATTAGCATCAGCTTTAAAGGAAGCATATGGTGCTAAAACAGTTGGAATTAAGACATTTGGTAAAGGAACAATGCAAAATATGTTAGATCTAGAAAATGGTGGTATGATTAAAGTAACTACTGAAGAATGGTTAACATCAAAAGGAAATAAAATAAATAAAGAAGGTGTTCCTGTAGATTATGAAGTTAAGTTGGATGAAAAGTATGCTAGTAATCCTTCAAAAGAAACAGATAACCAATTACAAAAAGCAATTGAAGTTTTAACTAAGGCAAATAACTAATATTTGTCTTTTTTTCTTTTTCATATTATAATAATGTTAGGAAGTGAAAAGTATGGAAAATTTAAAGAAAGGGGAAATACTTAATATTCATAGTTATAAACATAATGGAAAAATACACAGAAGTTGGGATGAAGCTTTGTTTATTGAAGAAAATAATGGATATGCTGTTTTTGGTAACTATAAAACTTTGGTAACAGAAGCAGATGGTAGGGTATGGAAAACAAAAGAACCGGCGATTATGTATTTTTCAAAAGATAATTGGTTTAATATAATAGGTCAATTAAAAGATAATGGTATTTATTATTATTGTAATATTGCATCGCCTTATGTAATTGAAGATAGAACAATTAAATATATTGATTATGATTTAGATTTAAGAGTGTTTCCTGATGGTTCGTTTAAAGTTTTAGATAGAGGAGAATACAGTTATCATAAACGAATTATGAATTATTCAAAAGATATTGATATTATTTTAAAAGATGAGCTAACTATATTAATTAATAAAGTTAGAAATAAGGAATTTCCTTTTAATAGTGATATGATAAAAAAATATTATTTGGAATATAAAAAATTACAAAAAGTTTCAAATAAATAGTAATACTAAATAAAAGGTGGAATACAATAGTATAGAAACAAATAGTTTTTGCTATTGTTTTTTTAGTAAAAATTAATTTTTTTAAAAAAAATTAATTTTTATGTTGACTTTAATTTTTATAGGTGTTATATTATAAATCGTCCAAACAAAAAGCGTTAAAAAATATGTCGAAAAAAAGTTAAAAAAGTGTTGACATTGTATATGCCAAAGTGGTATATTAAATAGCGTCGAACAAAAAAGAAATTGTTTAAAAAAAACTTTTTAAAAAATATTAAAAAAAGTGTTGACATTTCAATTTTAGTTTGGTATATTAATTAAGCAACTTGAGAAAAACAAGAAGAGAAATGATCTTTGAAAACTGAGCAAAACGTCAATTTATTGATTTATTTGATAGCTAGGAAAATTAATTTAAAATCAAACTTAAAAATATATTTTTTTGAGAGTTTGATCCTGGCTCAGGATGAACGCTGGCGGCATGCCTAAGACATGCAAGTCGAACGGAGCGAACTTATGAAAATGGAGTGCTTGCACAAAGTTGGAATTTGACCTCGCTTAGTGGCGAAAGGGTGAGTAACACGTGGGAATCTGCCTTTAAGACTGGGACAACAGTTGGAAACGACTGCTAATACCGGATGATATATAAGATGATACGTTATCTTATATTAAAAGAAGCCTTTAAAGCTTCACTTAAAGATGAGCCTGCGGCGTATTAGCTAGTTGGTAAGGTAATGGCTTACCAAGGCGACGATGCGTAGCCGAACTGAGAGGTTGATCGGCCACATTGGGACTGAGACACGGCCCAAACTCCTACGGGAGACAGCAGTTAGGAATATTCGTCAATGGAGGAAACTCTGAACGAGCAATGCCGCGTGAGTGATGAAGGTCTTATAGATTGTAAAACTCTGTTGTATGGAAAAAACGACTAGGTTAGGAAATGAACTTGGTGTGATGGTACCATACCAGAAAGCCCCGGCTAACTACGTGCCAGCAGCCGCGGTAATACGTAGGGGGCGAGCGTTATCCGGATTTATTGGGTGTAAAGCGTGTGTAGGCGGTTTTTTAAGTCTAAGGTTTAAGCCCGGAGCTCAACTCCGGTACGCCTTAGAAACTGATTTACTTGAGTGTGGTAGAGGCAAATGGAATTTCTAGTGTAGCGGTAGAATGCGTAGATATTAGAAGGAACACCGGTGGCGAAGGCGATTTGCTGGGCCATTACTGACGCTGAGACACGAAAGCGTGGGGAGCAAATAGGATTAGATACCCTAGTAGTCCACGCCGTAAACGATGAGTACTAAGTGTCGGGAAACCGGTGCTGAAGTTAACACATTAAGTACTCCGCCTGAGTAGTACGGTCGCAAGGCTGAAACTCAAAGGAATTGACGGGCACCCGCACAAGCGGTGGAGCATGCTGTTTAATTCGAAGATACGCGAAGAACCTTACCTAGACTTGACATCCCTGGCAAAGCTATAGAAATATAGTGGAGGTCATCCAGGTGACAGGTGGTGCATGGTTGTCGTCAGCTCGTGTCGTGAGATGTTCGGTTAAGTCCGATAACGAGCGCAACCCTTGTCCTTAATTGCTAACATTAAGTTGAGAACCTTAAGGATACTGCCGGCGATAAGTCGGAGGAAGGTGAGGATGACGTCAAATCATCATGCCCCTTACGTCCAGGGCTACAGGCGTGCTACAATGGCCGGTATAAAGAGAAGCAATACCGTGAGGTGGAGCAAATCTCCAAAGCCGGTCCCAGTTCGGATTGTAGTCTGCAACTCGACTACATGAAGTTGGAATCGCTAGTAATCGTGAATCAGAATGTCACGGTGAATACGTTCCCGGGTGTTGTACACACCGCCCGTCACGCCATGGGAGTTGGTAATACCCAAAGCTGCTAGCCTAACCCGCAAGGGAGGGGGGCAATTAAGGTAGGACCAGTGACTGGGGTGAAGTCGTAACAAGGTATCCCTACGGGAACGTGGGGATGGATCACCTCCTTTCTATGGAGAAAGACAAAAGTTAATTCGAGTAATCTTAGCTAAATTACAGACGGTTTTGCTTAGTTTTGAGAGATCAGTAGATTTCTCAAAAAGAAATAGTTCTTTGAAAACTAGATAATGTGATTTGTATGTAATTAAGAACATACAAACGATTTTTTTACGAGAAACGATATAAGTTATTAGTTTAACGTAAGATAAATCGAGAAAATCTCAATCAAATTAGGAAATACAAAATGGTGGTTAAATTAGTAAGGGCGCATGGAGGATGCCTTGGCACTAGAAGCTTAAGAAGGACGTGACAAACAACGATATGCTTCGGGGAGCAGTAAGTATGCTATGATCCGGAGATTTCCGAATGGGGGAACCCACTAATGGTAATGCATTAGTATCCTATAATGAATATATAGTTATAGAGAAAGCAACCCGGTGAACTGAAACATCTAAGTAACCGGAGGAAAAAAAAGAAAAATCGATTCCCTGAGTAGTGGCGAGCGAAAGGGGAGTAGCCCAAACCAGCTAGACTGGGGTTGTAGGACCTAGAATACGGAGTAAAAAATTCTTATTATAGATGAAATATTTGGGAAAGTATACCAAAGAAGGTGAGAGTCCTGTAATCGAAATAATAAGAACTCCTCTAGGAATCCTGAGTACGGCGAGGCACGTGGAACCTTGTCGGAAGCAGCGGGGACCATCCCGCAAGGCTAAATACTCTCTAGTGACCGATAGTGAACAAGTACCGTGAGGGAAAGGTGAAAAGAACCCCGGGAGGGGAGTGAAATAGAAACTGAAACCATGTGCTTACAAAAAGTCAGAGCTCGTTAATGAGTGATGGCGTGCCTTTTGCAGAATGAACCGGCGAGTTAATGTTGCATGCGAGGTTAAGTAGAAAATACGGAGCCGAAGGGAAACCGAGTCTTAATAGGGCGAAACAGTATGTAGTATTAGACCCGAAACCGAGTGATCTAGCCATGAGCAGGTTGAAGTTCTGGTAACACAGAATGGAGGACCGAACCGACGTACCCGGAAACGTGCGCGGATGACTTGTGGCTAGCGGTGAAATTCCAATCGAACTCGGATATAGCTGGTTCTCCCCGAAATAGGTTTAGGCCTAGCCTTGAGATAAAGCCACATGGAGGTAGAGCACTGAATGTGTGATGGCACCGTCTAGGTGTACTGAATGCAATCAAACTCCGAATGCCATGTGAGTATGCTCAGGAGTCACCGTGCGGGTGATAACGTCCGTACGGGAAAGGAAAAGAGTCCAAGATCGTCGAATAAGGTCCCAAAATTTGTGCTAAGTGGAAAAGGATGTGGAGTTGTCAAAACAGCTAGGAGGTTGGCTTAGAAGCAGCCATCCTTTAAAGAGTGCGTAATAGCTCACTAGTCGAGTGACACTGCGCCGAAAATGTACCGGGGCTAAGCACAATACCGAAGTCACGGATTCATGTTAAACATGAGTGGTAGGGGAGCGTTCCAAGGGCGGAGAAGGTTGACCGTGAGGACAGCTGGAGCGCTTGGAAGTGAGAATGCCGGTGTGAGTAGCGCAAGCTGGGTGAGAATCCCGGCCACCGTTTGCCTAAGGGTTCCTGGGGAAGGTTCGTCCTCCCAGGGTTAGTCGGGGCCTAAGACGAGGCTGAAAAGCGTAGCCGATGGACAACAGGTTGATATTCCTGTACTACCTATATAACTGAAGGAATGACGAAGAAGGCTAGTAAGAGCTAGTTATTGGATTCTAGTCTAAATACAAAGGCTGATTAGTAGGGAAATCCGTTAATCGATAAGGCTGAAGTATGATGGTGAAGGAGCTTGCTCCGAAGTCTTATGACGCCAAGCTTCCAAGAAAAGTTTCTAGGGTTAATTATATAGGTACCCGTACCGAGAACCGACACAGGTGGGCAAGGAGAGTATCCTAAGGTGAGCGAGAGAACTATGGTTAAGGAACTCGGCAAAA
>ERZ772883.260-NODE-260-length-60902-cov-9.091311_pt1 | contig 60902 bp, 64 predicted proteins | sample MGYA00580575_ERZ772883 | MGnify/ENA primary metagenome ERZ772883 (study PRJEB29015, sample SAMEA2737666) | human gut metagenome | biome: human gut; feature: human-associated habitat; material: faeces | place: China | collected 2012 ... | reverse complement strand
TCCTTTTTGTGTTTGTGTAAGTATTATTGCATGATATGGTTTAACCTTTTTCCAGCCATCTTCTCCTTCTGGTATTTCATCATCTGGAACAAAATATGCCTCAACACCATATATAACTTTTATATCTAATCCTAAGTCATCAACTGCATGTTTTGCTTCTGGAAAAGCTTGTACAACACCATGGTCTGTAATTGCAACTGATTTCATTCCCCATGATGCAGCTCGTTTTATTAGTTCTTTTGCTGGTGTAATAGCATCCATTTGGCTCATTTGGGTGTGCATGTGTAGTTCTACACGTTTTGTCATGCTATTATCCTGTCTTGTAATTTCTGCTTGTGGTGGCAATTCTATTACTACATTTGCAATTACTCCAAGCTCTTTTGCAAAGTTATCATAAGCTGCATTCCCTTGTAGTTTTACTCTTATTTTTGGTTTGATTCTTGCCATAACCTTTTGAACTTTTTCTGGTTCAACGAATGATTTACAAGTAATTGTGCTTGTTCCATCGTATACATCAAACATTACTAAAGTTTTGCCATTTTTTAATTCTCTTGAATCAGTTCTTATTACTTTTCCTTGCAAAGCAACTTTTCCGTAATCTGCTGTTAAGTCTTTTATTTTTACAATTTGCTCCTTGATATTTGCACTTCTTCCAATGATTAAAGGTGTTTCCTCTTCTGGCTCTTCCTCTATAGTTCCAGCACTTTTTTCTGCTTTTTGCTCTTGTTTTAATTCTTGAGCTGCCTTTTTATTTTCTTCTGCAATAAAGTTCATATTATTTATCATATTTTTACAAACATTATCTTGCAATTCTTCTAATAGATGGCGTTGCTCATTTATCTCCTCTGCTGAAATATTTTCATTGTATGTAACTCTATATTTCCTGCCATATACATTCATAAATAGCTTTTCTAAAACACTATCTACTGAATATGCATGTAAAAACTCTGAGCTTTTGCTTTTCAAATTGATTTCTGCACTGTTCTCATCTAAGCAAATAGTGCTTCCTTTTAAAATTGATTTTGTGATTGGGAATTTTGAAGATACATATTTTATAATGTCATTCCAATCATCTTCAAGTGTGTGAATTAGCTCAAGTTTTTCTGGATATTTTACATCAATTATTATTGTCTGAATGTTAAATCTTGTTGATAAATAAGATTCAAAATCAGCTAATTCTTGAACTTTTAGCTGATTTTGACTTAAAATATCTACCTCTAACTTGTTGCTTTTTTTATATAAATTCATTTTTTGAATTTGTGCTTCTTGAATATTACTTTCTTTTTTAAAATCTTGAAATACGTCTTTTATAACCTTTTGCATCTTTTTCATGCTCCCTCTTTTTCTCTTGCTTGGGTGTATTATATCATATTTTTATGAAAATGGAACATGGAAAGAAAAAAAATTTTATTAATTTTTTTCTTTCCGTTTTCTTGACTTTCTGTAAAATATATGTTATTATATTTTTAGCGAAAGCAAATGTTTTTTGCTCGGAATAAGTTATTAGTTGAATATGTGTATCACAGCTACACATATTCTTTTTTTATAAAAAAACAGAGTAGCCACAGCAACTACCCTGTTTTTGGATTATGTATTTCTACTCTAATCCCTGCTTTGTTCTTTTTGCTCTTTTGCTTTCATAGTTTCTTCCTTTTCTTTCAAAAGCATTTCTACTAATCGCAAAATTAACTCGGAACTTGTCATTAGTTACACCCCCTTTCTCCTTTTCAAGTGAAAGGTTGGTATTATTTTATATTATTATTTACAAAAAGTCAACATATTACTGTAATAAAATTTTTCTTAATTCGTCCATATTTTCTGCAATGTAGTCTGCTCCTGCTGTTTCTAGTTCTTTCTTTGTTCCAAATCCATAAGTTACGCCTATTGATTTTAAATTATTTGCTTTAGCTCCTAGAATATCGTAGTTTCTATCTCCTACCATAATACATTCTTCTAATTTAAAATTATTTATATTGTCTAATGCAAATTTTATTACATCTTTTTTTGCATTTCTTGTTCCATCTAAAGTGGCTCCTGATACAAAGTAAAAGTATTGTTTTAGATTGTATTTTTCAAGTATTTTATTCGCATAAGGTTCTGGTTTTGATGTGGCTAGAAGAACATTTTTTCCGTTTTGTTTTAAGTCTCTAATTAATTCATCAATTTCTTTATATAGCTTAGTTTCCCAGACTCCCGTTTTTTCATAAAATTCTCTGTACTTTTCTATTGCATACTTGGCTTGCTCTTTTGTAAGATTATAGTAGTTTACAAATGTATCTTCTAATGGTGGTCCTATAAATTTTTCTAGGCTTGTTCTGTCTTGAACTTCTATATCAAAGTGTTTTAATGTATATACAAACCCATTAATTATTCCCTCTCTTGAATCAATTATTGTTCCATCTAAATCAAATAGTATATTTTTAAACATAAATTACCTCACTTCTTTTTTAGAGATTATAACATAAAAATGTGATAAAGTACATTTTTTCATAGAAAAAGCAAATTTATATTACTATCCCAATTTGTATATCTTATCTGAAATCTTTTCTGCAAATTCTATATCGTGAGTTACTATAAGAATTGCTTTGCCTTGACTTGCTAAGTCTTTTATTATGTTATATATTTGCTTTACAAGTTTTGGATCTAGTGCACTTGTTGGTTCATCCAAGCATAATATTTTTGGGTTTGTAGCAATAGCTCTTGCTATTGCTACTCTTTGTTTTTCTCCTCCTGATAATTCATAAGGGTATGAATTTTCTTTGTCTTGCAAAGATAGTTTGGCTAATATTGTTTTTGCTTGGCTCACTGCTTCAGCTTTGCTTTTTCTTAAAATCTTGGTTAATGGCAATGTTATGTTTTGTAATACTGTATATTGTGGAAATAGGTTGTAATCTTGAAATATTAAACCTATTTCTAAATTTGCTTGTTTGGAAATATTCTTTTTATTAACCTTATTATTAATTATTATTTTGCCTTTTTCCAGGGTTTCAAGTCCATTTATACACCTTAAGAGTGTTGATTTTCCTGCTCCTGATGGTCCTATTATCGATATTATTTCGCCCTTCTTTACAGCTAATGAAAAATTATCTAGTACTTTTTTATTATTATAGCTTTTACTTACATTTTTAACTTCTAAAACATTCATTTTTCTCACCTATAATACTCAAGTTTCCTTTCTGTGTAATTAAATATTAGTGTTAATATCATACTTATAATTAAATATATCAATCCTGCTATTAATAACGGTATTATTGAAAAGCTGTAATTGGCTTGTTTCTGGGCAAAAGCGAATAATTCAGTTACTCCAACTACTTGAGCAAGTGATGTATCTCTTACTAGTGTTATTACTTCATTTGATATTGATGGAAGTATTCTTTTTACAACCTGCGGTAGTATTATTATGAAAAAGGTTTGCAATTTGCTAAATCCTAGCGTAAAAGAAACTTCCCATTGCCCTTTTGGTATGCTTTCTATGCCTCCTCTAAAAATTTCACCAAAATATGCTGCATAGTTTAAAGTAAATGCTATTATAACAGCTACAAATCTATTATATGAAACTTTAAATAAATAATATGGTGCAAAATATATACATATTATTTGCAATAATAGTGGTGTTCCTCGCATTATTAATATATAAGTTTTTGTAAGAATTGATATTATTTTATTTTTTGATAGACTTAAAACCGATATAATTATTGCAAGTGGGATTGCCAATATTAATGTTAAACTAAATATTTTTAATGATACAGTTAATCCTTGCAATAAAATTTTTGTTAGTTTTATTAAATAATTTATATCCATTTTTATCACCCTATTTTATTGTTGTAACATCTTTGCCAAACCAGGTTGTAGAAATTTTTGCAAGTGTTCCATCTATTTTCATTTCTTGTAATATTTCATTTACTTTACTACAAAGTTCTGTATCTTGCTTTCTAAAGCCAATGGCGTATTGTTCTTCTTCTAATGCTTCATTTAAGATTCTATAGTTTTTGTTGTTTGAAGCTATGTAATAGTTTGCTAAGACCTCATCTACAAATACCGCTTCTATTTGGTTTGTTTCCATATCCATAAATGCTGTAATATTATCTACATATGATATTACTTGCTTTGCTTGAGAATAAATTTTAGAAGTTTCTAATGCCTCTTCTGCACTAGAGCCTGATTGTACACCAATGTTTTTTCCTGTTAAATCTTCTAGTTTTTGAATATTACTCTCATTTTTTACTACAAATGTCATTCTATTTGTCATGTATGAATTTGAAAGACTCATTGCCTCTTTTCTTTTTTCATTAATAGACATTCCATTCCAAATACAGTCTATGTTGTATGAATTAAGCTCTTGCTCTTTTGCATTCCATGAAATTGGTTGTATTACAAGTTGCACTCCAAGCCTATTACATACTTCTTTTGCCACATCAATATCAAAGCCTACAATCTCATTATCCTCATTTCTATATCCCATTGGTGGAAAGCTATCATCTAGCCCTAGAATGAAAGTATTTTTGTTTAAAATTCTACTTAAAGAATCTCCTGTTTCCTTTGTTTTTGTTTTAGTTGCAAAAATTACCGCAACACTTGCAATTATTATAATTGCTAAAATTAAAATCAACTTATTTTTCATATAAAAATCCTCCTTTAAAATTTCAAGAGAGTTTGCTTTAAATTTTTAGAGCTGGCCAGCTTAAATTTAGAGCAATCAAAAAAACCTTATGGCACTTCTACCATAAGGTTTCTACTCTTAGGCACAAGCACCAAAAGCCTGTGCCATATATATGACACAAGCTAATTTTTATGATGCTCGTTTCTAAAAATTACTTCTATTTTCATAGTTATCTCTCCTAACTATTATTTATGATAACATGGATTGGCAGAATTTGTCAACACTTTGAAACAATTCTTGTTATTTTAATTTTTATGCAAATGAAAAATTCAGCATTTCAAACAAAATTTCCGGATTATTTGTCTTGTTATCTTGTTGTCTTCAAATCTATTTATCCCAAAACATTTTTTACCTAAGTCTTTTATTGATGCTCCACAATGATATAAAATCTTGTTATCTATAATTATAAATCTATCGTGAAACTTATTGCTTTTTATTACTTGGAGATATGGATATTCACTGTTGAATTTTTTTATGTCTAACTCTGTTATTTTACATTTATCTGTTGTTATAATTATTACTTCAATATCTTTTTTCTTTTTAGATAGCATTGAAAGTAAGCTTTCATCTATATAGTTATCAATTATCACTATCTTTTCTTTGGCTGTTTTGATTATATCTATTATTAGGCTATATTGCAACACCTTGTTCTGTAAATACATACGGCATATATCTTCTTCCACCATATTTATTTTCTAAACTTGAGGTCGCAAATTGCGACCTCAAGTTTAGAAATTCATTATCACTAAGTTGAAAACAAAATTCTGTTGGAAATCGTGCTATATTTCTTCGCACAATTTCATTTATACGTTTAGTAGGGTATTGATATAACCTTGCAACATCACTATCTAGCATTACTTGTTTTCCTCTTATTACATATATAAGATTTTTAATTTCATTATTATCTGTACTAATTAATTCATTATCCATTTTGTTTCCTTCTTTCTTTTTGCATTATATATAAGCTTTGTTTTTTTCAATTTTTTGGATTTTTTAGTTTTTAAAATCAAAAACTATTTGGCTTTAGAATTTGCCTAGATGTTTATTATTGTACCATAAAATTACTTAAAGTCAATGGTTTTATGTAATTAAACTTTTATTATTTTTCAAATTAAGCCAATAAAAAGCATTCCAATACTTTCTTAAGTTTTGGATTATTTTTAACATTTACAGCATACATATTTTCACTTTTTGTGATTTGCTATAAATAGATATGCAAATTTTTATTGACTTTTTTTCTATTATGTAATATTATTTTTTCAGGAGTGATTTTTATGGATTTGTTGAAGGAAAGAATTTGTTTGGATGGTAAGGTTTTAAATAATGATATTTTAAAAGTTGATAGTTTTATTAATCATCAAATTGATTGTGAGCTTATGAGTAAAATTGGTGAAGATTTTGCAGAGCATTTTAAGGATTTTGGAATTACTAAGGTTGTTACTATTGAAAGTTCTGGTATTGCTCCTGCTTTTTCTGTTGCAAGTATTTTGAAGGTTCCTTTGGTTATTTTCAAAAAGCAGACTTCTAAAATTTTGGATGAAGATTTACTTCAAACTGAAGTGTTTTCTTTTACTAAGGGAAAGTCTTATCAGCTTACCGCTTCTCGTAAATTTCTTGGTAATAGTGATAATATTTTATTTATTGATGATTTTCTTGCTAATGGAGAGGCTGGGCTTGGTGCTAGTAGAATAATAAAAATGGCTGGTGCTAATTTGTGTGGTATTGGTATTGTTATTGAGAAGTCTTTCCAGGCTGGTAGAGCTAAGCTTGAATGTTTAGGGGTTCCTGTTTATTCTCTTGCTAGAATTAGGGCTTTTAATAATGGTAAACTTGAATTTCTAGATTAAATTAAAACATAGAGGCAATTTTGTTTGCCTCTATGTTTATTTTATTGCTTCTTCTGCATATTTGTTGTTTACAACTTTTTCGTAGTCTGCTCTTTTTTCTAGTTCTCCAGCTTCTTCTATTACATCTTGTAATTTATTGAAAGCTTCTTCCGTCATAACTGGTGTTTTGTTCCAAGCATCTATGTCTTTGTATCTTTGTATTGAGCTTTCTAGCATTTGTACATCTGTACTTGGGAAAAAGTCTTTTATAAGTTCTGCAATTTCTTTTGCTGAATGTTCTTCTGTCCATTTTTGTCCTTTATATATTGCATCTGTAAAATTCTGTATTAACTTTTCATTTTTGGCTATATAACTTTTCTTTGCAAAATATGCAGTATATGGAATTTCTCCCGCTTCTGCTCCTACTGATGCTACAATATAGCCTGCTCCTTGTTCTTCTGTCATTGATGCTGTAGGTTCAAATAATGTTACATATTCTGCATTTCCTCCAGCAAAAGCTCCTGCCATTAGGTCAAAGCTTATGCTATCATCTAATACCAAATCTTTTGAGGTATCTAATCCTTTTTGTTTTAAAACATATTCAAATGTCATGTATGGAACTCCGCCTTTTCTTCCTGGTATTACAGTTGTTCCTTTTAACTGGTTCCAATCAAACTTTTCAGGTTTGTTTCTTGCAACTAGAAACGAACCATCTCTTTTAGTAAGCTGTGCAAATACTTGAGTATGATCTTCCTTTCCCTCATTATATACGTAAATAGAAGCTTCAGGTCCTGCAAAACCTATGTCGCTTTGCCCTGATAAAACTGCTGTCATTACTTTGTCTGCTCCTTGACCTGTTGTTAGTTCTACTTTTATGCCCTTTTCCTCAAAATATCCAAGTGCTATCGCCACATATTGTGGTGAGTAGAACACTGACCTTGTAACCTCATTTACTCTTACTGTTGTTAAGCTTTTTACATCTTGATTATTGTTTCTTTTAGTAGATATAACAACTGACGTTACTACGCCTACTATTGCAACTACAATAATTACTGCTATTATCCATTTTCTCAATGTTTTTCCTCCTAGTTAAATAAATTTGTGTGATTTTGAAAATAGTTTTTCCAATAAAACCACTGAACCATAAAGTATGGTTGCAACGAAAGCCAAGATTATTACACCTGTCATTACCAAATCTAGCTTAAATACTTGACCTCCATAAACTATTAAGTATCCGAAGTCCTGCTTTTGATACTAAAAACTCCCCTGTTATTACTCCAACTAGTGATAGTCCAATATTTATTTTAAGTGAATTTATAAATGTTCCAATATTAGCTGGTATAATAATTTTTGTTAGTAACTGAAACTTGCTACAGTTAAAAGTTTGTGCCATTTTAATTTTTTCTTTGTCTGTATCTAAAAAGCCATTTAGTATTTCCATAATTGTAACAATTAATGAAATTGCAAGCCCCATAGTTATAATAGCACCTTTACCTGCACCAACCCAAATTATTATAATTGGTCCTAATGCAACTTTGGGTAAGCTGTTGAGTACAACTAAAAATGGTTCTGCAACTTTACTGAAAAAGTTGGACCACCATAGAAGTATTGCTATAATTGTTCCAATTAGTACCCCTAAAGAAAAGCCGTATCAATGTTTCTTCACATGTTACCCATAGATGTGTTAATAGTTTATTTTCAGATAAGTTCATAAGTGTTTTTAAAATTTTGCTTGGCTGACTTGTTATAAAGCTATCTATAATTCCTTTGTTTGCACATATTTCCCATATTGCAATAAAAGCAATTACTATTCCTATTTGTGTTGCAAGTATTGAAAACTTTTTTAATTTGATTCGTTTTAAGTATTTTTGTCTATCTTTTGAGATATTTTTTTCATGCATTTACATCTAACTCCTTCCAAATGCTGTCAAAGTATTTACTGAATTTAGGACTTTCTCTTACGTTTAATGGATTTCTGTTTTCAATCTCAAAGTCTATACTATGAATTGTTTTTACAGTAGCTGGTCTTCCTGTTAATACTACTATTCTGTCTGACATGCTTATTGCTTCTGAAATATCATGTGTAACCATTAATGTTGTAACATGTTCATTTTTAATAATTCCATAAATGTCTTTTGTAACCATTAATCTTGTTTGATAGTCAATGGCTGAAAATGCTTCATCTAATAACAAAATTTTTGGTTTAATTGCCAAAGTTCTAATTAAAGCAACTCTTTGACGCATTCCTCCTGATAATTGTGATGGATATTTGTCTTTAAATTCATATAGATGGTATTTTTTTAAAAGTTCTTCCACATATTTTCTGTTTTCTGGCGTATTAATTTTTCTTATTTCTAAGCCAAATAGTACATTTTTGTATATGCTTCTCCATTCTAGTAAACTATCTCTTTGCAACATATAGCCTATTTTTGATGACAAACCAGAACTTTCTTCTCCATCTATGTAGAGCTTTCCTGAAGTTTTCTTTTCCAACCCTGCAATTATTGATAAAAGTGTTGATTTTCCACAACCACTAGGTCCTATTATACTTACATACTCTCCATTATTTATTGTAAAGTTTACATCTTTTAATGCCTCTATCTCACCATTTTTAGCTTGATATATCTTTGAAATATTTTCAATCTTTAGTAACTCTCTCACTTTAAAAATTCCCCCTACAAACTTATCTAGTTATATTATATTCTTGAGGGGAAATAAGGGTGAAAAAAAACGATACTTCGAAAAGTATCGTTTTTTAAAATTAACCTTGTGTGTAAGGTAATATAGCAATATGTCTTGCTCTTTTTACAGCTTGTGTTATTTCTCTTTGATGTTTTGCACAAGCACCTGTTGCTCTTCTTGGTAATATTTTACCTTTTTCATTTACAAATTTTTTCATTTGGTCATAGTTTTTGAAGTCTAATACTAATTCTTTATTTGCACACATGCTGCAAACTTTTTTTCTCATTTTTCTAAATTTTGGATTAAATTCTTCATCACTATTTCCGTTGAATCTTTTTTTCTTATTATTTTTGTTGTTTCCTTTTTTGTCTGCCATTTTATATTTCCCCCTTTCTAATAGTTAGAATGGTAAATCGTCATCTGATTGCACACTGAATTCTGAAGCATCAGAAACTGTACTTCCAAAAGTATTTTCAAATCCTTCTGCTCCTGAAGCAGCATTTTCTCTCTTAGAATCTGCAAAATATGCTTCTTCTGCGACTACCTCTGTTATATAATGCTTTGTTTTATTTTCATCTTCCCAATTTCTTGTTTGGATTCTTCCAATTACGCCTACTTGTTGTCCTTTTTTAAACCACTTACTACAAAACTCACCGGTTTTATTCCAAGCAACTACGTTTATAAAGTCAGCTTGTCGTTCTTCACCTGGTTTGCTAAATCTTCTATTTACTGCTAAAGGAAAACTTGCAACCAAAGTATTTGTATTAGTTGTATATCTAACCTCAGGATCTCTGGTTAAACGTCCCATTAGAATAACTTTGTTCATATATTATTCCTCCTCTTTAACAACTATAAACTTCATAACTTCATCTGTAATTCTATAGTTTCTTTCAAGTTCAGCTATTAATTCTGGTTTTGCTTCAAATTTTATTACAAAATAAAAACCTTCTTTTTGTTTTTTAATTTCGTAAGCTAATTTTCTTTTTCCCATTTCTTCTACAGATGTAACATTTCCGTCAGTATTAATTAAATCAGAGAATTTTTTTTCTAAATTTTTTATACTTTCTTCCTCTAAATTTGGATTAACAATGACAACACTTTCGTATTTATTCATCATTTCCACCTCCCTCTTGGTTTATAACCCATACCGCCTAAAAGTATGAGTAAGGTTAAAAGCAGTCAAAATAATAAGACTGCTCCTTGCAGCCTTATTATTTTACCATAAATTACTAGAAAAATCAAGCATTTTTATATTTTTATTTTTCTTATTATTAAAAAATTTTCATTATATCATTGTAGGTTACAAATATCGATAAACCTATAAGTAAAACAAAACCTGTCATTTGTATTCCTAGTTCTGTATTTTGCTTTAAAGGTTTGCCTCTTATTGCTTCTATTAAAAGTAAAAAGATTTTTCCTCCATCCAATGGTGGAAACGGTAATAAATTTGTTACGCCTAACGAAACAGAAATTACTGCCATCATATAAGCAAAGTCTTTAAATCCATTTGTTTCTATTACCATGTCTGATATTCCTACTACTCCAACTAGTTGGTCTGCTTTTACTTTTCCTGTGAATAGTTCTATTATGCCTTGAAGTGATGCTCCTAGGAAGTTTCCTGTAAATTTTAATCCTTTTTGAAATCCTAATATGCTTGATGCTATTATTGCACATAAAATTAGCCCAAAGATTATGTTTACTGTGCCTCCTGCTAGTAATATTGCTATTTTTTGTGGTATTGTTTTTTGATTATATGCTCTTTGGTCTTCTACTGGCTCATCTTCTCCAAGCATATTTACAAATCCACCCATTGGAATTGCTTTTAATTCATAAGAAGTTTCTTTTCCTTGTTTTTTCCATATTGTTGGTCCAAATCCTATTGCAAATTGCTTAATTTTTACGTTAAATAATTTTGCAACTAAAAAGTGCCCGTAATTCATGTATGAATATTAAAAATCCTAATAGAAATGCTATTTTGATAATACCTATAATCATTTCTTTCTCCTTTATATTAAGTTCAATAAGAAATATGCAAAAGGTGCAATAAACAATATACTATCAATTCTATCTAACATTCCTCCATGCCCTGGTATTAATTCTCCAAAGTCCTTAATTCCTGTGTATCTTTTTATACTAGATGCTGCTAAATCACCTATTTCGGATAAAATGCTTAATACCATTGCTATTGCGAGTATCGCTAGATATGATATTTCCATACTTCCTGTTTTATTTATAATATATGTATAAATTAAGGAAATAATAACTGTTCCAATTATTCCACCAATACTGCCTTCCATTGTTTTTTTAGGACTAATTGATGTTAATTTATGTTTTCCAAATCTTATTCCTGTAAAATATGCAAATGTATCTGTTCCCCATGCTGCTATTGCTAGATACCATATTAAAATTTTTCCATTTTCTAAAGAATAAATCAATGGTATGAACAAAATAAATCCAATAATATATATTATTCCAAAACCTGTTATAGCAATGTCTGCGTAATTTGTTTTCATTCCGTGTAACAACAACTTTTGTAAATAATATTACTATTGAAATAGGGAATATTAGTATTATTGCCTCTTTAGGAAGTATTCCTATAAACGCTAATAATATTGCCATAATGTTTCCTACCCATTTATCAACATTGTACTTTCCTTTGAAGCTATTAAAATATTCATTTATTGAAATCATTGCAATTATTGATATTGATATATTTACAACTGTTGTATTCCCTAGTATCAGTATTATAGCTAGAATTGCAACTAATATTAAACCAGATAAAATTCGTTTAATTTTCATTATTTTTTCACCTCATCTGGGCGTCCGCCAAATCTTCTATTTCTTTTTTGATATACTTTTATTGCTTCTATTAAATCTTCTCTACCAAACTCTGGCCAATGTTTATCTGGAAAATAAAATTCTGAATATGTAAGTTGCCATGGTAAGAAGTTACTTGTTCTTAATTCATGGCTTGTTCTTATCATTAAGTCTGGATCTGGCTGACCTGCTGTGTACAAATTGTTTGAAATAAGCAATTCATCTATGTCTTCAACACTTATTTCTCCGTCTTTAACTTTTTGAGCAATTACCTTTGTAGTGTGCACTAGTTCTGCTCTTCCCCCATAGTTAAAAGCTATATTTAATACTAAACCTGTATTATTTTTCGTTTTTTCAACTAATTTGTCTATTTTGGCTTGTATGTCTTTTGGTATGTTTTCTTTTTCTCCAATTACTCTTATTTTTATGTTTTTTAAGTCCATTTTTCTAAGCATTGAGTCTAGATTTGCTTTTAATATGAACATTAAAGCTGAAACCTCTTCTTGGGTTCTCTTCCAATTTTCAGTTGAAAAAGCATATACAGTTAAGTATTTTATTCCTATTTCATTACAGAAAATAGCAATATTTTCAAGATTCTTTGAACCTGCTTTATGCCCTTCCTTTGTTGTAAGATTTCTTTGTTTTGCCCAACGCCTATTTCCATCCATGATTATTGCAATATGTTTTGGTAAATTATTTTTATCAATTTCTTCCATACATTTCTCCTTCATCTGTACTATTTTATCATAAATTTTAGAAAATAGAAATGTTTTTTTAAAATATATTTTTCAAACTTATCTTTTCTCTCTGTTTTACATGCTCTACAAAAAATAAAGCTGTTTCTATTTCTTGGATTGCATCTTCTAAGCCACCTTCTTCAATATTAGATTTTGCTTTTGTTAATGACTGATGTATATTATCTAATTCTTGATGTACTACTATTTCTGCCCATGTTTTATTTATTTCTTCCCATTTTTCATCTATTTCATTTATTTGCTTTTTTATATTTTCTCTATTTTCTGTTTCTTTTGCAAGTATTGTTTTTTGTTTTAAATCTTGTAAATTATTTATTAATTCGTCTGCTGTTTTATTTAGGTGTGTTTGCATCATAATATCTCCACCTACTATTATTATAAATATTGCAGTTATAATGAACCAATCTCTCATGAGTTTTCCTTTCTATTTTATTTAATTTCTTTTTTCTGGCAAAAGATTTGTCCTTTACCATCATAAGTTACTATTAATGCTTCTTCTGGTTTTATTTTAAATTTTTCAACTTCTCTTTTTAGCCATCTTTCATCTCTACCAATGGCTTGAATGTTTTCGTGCATTACTTTTCCATCTATGATTAAATCATACGGAATACCTTCATAATCTGGTAAAATATGAAAATCTTCTGGAATTGTAGTTCTTTTTTCCGGTTTTTGAATTACACTTATCTGTCCGCTAGTCTCTAGTATTGCATATTCTACGTCACCTATTGAGAAAATATTGTTTTGTCTTAGTCTTTCTTGTAATTCATTTATTGTTATTTTTTCCTTTTTTAATGCTCCATCATCAATTTTTCCTCTATATATTAACATTCGTGGTTTTCCACATATTATTTTTCTTAGTGTTATGCTTTTTAAATTGATAAGTGATATTATTAATTGAAATAATAATAGTGCTAATATTGGTATAATTCCATTAAAAATTGGTATTCCTGTATCTGCCATTGGAACTGATGCTAAATCAGCTATCATTATTGCAATTACGAGTTCAAATGGCTGCATTTGGCTAATTTCTCGTTTTCCCATTAATCTCATAACTATTAACACAACCAAATAGATTATACTTACTCTTACAAAAGTATTTAACATTTATTTTCTCCTTGCTTTATGAAATATTAATATTTTTATAATATATAATTAAATTTTTTACAAAAATTTTGAAAATATACAATTTATTTGGTGAATAAATCTTAATTATTTGAAAATAATATATACGAAACCTAAAAATCAAAGCAAAATTAAATATATATATTTAAAGTTAGGAGGTTTTAATTAGATGTCAAATAGCGATCAAAATACTCAAGCTTCAAATGGCACAAGTACAGCTTGGCAAATTGTTGGTAGACTAATAACAGCAGCTATAGTTCTTGCAATTACAGCTTTCTTTACACCAGGTTTCAATATTTCAAATTTCTGGTCTTTAGCTATTGCTGCTATAGTTCTTACTATACTTGATTATTTAGTTTCTAAGTTTACTGGCATACAAGCTAGTCCTTTCGGCAAAGGATTTGTAGGGTTTGTTTTATCTGTAATAGTTTTATATGCAATCCAATACTTTGTTGCAGGATATAGTATTTCTTGGATGTCTGCAATTATTGGTGCTGTTATTTACGGTATTGTAGATTACTTCTTGCCTGGTGAGCAAAAAATGTAGCTAAAATAAAAAGATGAACTTTAAATCTTAAGTTCATCTTTTTATTTGTTACCATTCTAAATGTTTTTTCAGTCTTGTCCAAGATTAGTATTTAGTTCATATTAACTACATGAGTTTTTCTAGCTTCCATATAGTCTGATAATTTAATTGTTTGTTTTTCAACTTCTACTCTAAATTCTATTGTTCCAAGTTCATTTACTGCATACAATTTATCTAAGTGATCGCAAGGCAAATATGTTTCTCCATCTTTTAAATAAATTAGTCCATATTTTCCATTTTGTTTTACAACTATTGTTTGTCCTTTTCCATCTAAATCAGGAACTATTAGCGTATATACGATTTTTTTATCTGGCTCTGCGTTATAGCCAATTTCATCATAAATAATATTTTTAGTAAGCATTGTTCCATCTTTCTTCATTATTCCATATTTATCATTATTTGAAACTTTGTAAAGCATATTCTCATAGTTCAATATTTTCAAATCGTCAAATTTTAGGGAAATTAATATAGTTCCGTTTGTTGCAAGTATTCCATGTTGTCCGCTAGTATTTGAAACAATAAAATTACTATTATATTCATCAAAATAAATACTTAAATATTTTTCTCCAATAATTTCATCAAAGTTTGTATTTAAAACACTGTATATATTATCTTTGTTAGTTACTATTATCCAATCATAAGCTAATGCTTTTTGGTTGTTTTGTTCTGTTGATACTGAGTATCCAGAATCTTTTAATTTTTCTTGGTATATGCTAGCTAAGTATTCCATTGTATATAGTTTAATTTCATTCTTTTCTGTAGACTCACATTTCATACTCAGAGCTAAGTTTAAGTCTTGAAGTGCAATATATAGATTGTTATTATACATGAGTATATTGTTGTTTAATTTATAATATTGATAATCTAAATTTGTGCCTTCCTCGTATTTATATATTCTATTTGAATCCTGTTCAAAGCCTGTAATTAATGTATTATTTTTTACATAACATTTAGTTGTATCCATGCCATAATTGTTATACTCACTGTTATCAAATCCATAACCTAATAATTCAGCAAGTTTTCTTAATGCAATATACTGGTTTCCGTCACTTCCTGTTATTATCAAGTCACTGGCTATTTCTTTTTGTTCTCCATTTATATATAATGTTGTTCCAATAGTCATATTAGATTTTAAATATACCATCAGACATAATATTCCTATTGCAAAAATAATTGAAAACATTAATAAAACTAATATTAGTTTTTTACTTTTTGATTTTTGAGGTTCTTGATATTGGTTTTGATTCAACAAATCCATATTACTTCCCTTTCCTTTCATGAATAGTCCATTTACTTGTCTATTTCATATCCATATTTTTTATAAAAATCATTTCTAAAATCTAATAAGCTATCATTTTCTATTGCTTTTCTTACATTTTCCATTAGTCTTACTAAGAATCTTAAATTATGTATTGAAAGTAGTCTAACTCCTAAAATTTCATTTGTCTTTATTAAATGTCTTATATACGCTCTAGTATAATTTTTACATGTATAGCAGTCACATTGTTCATCTAGTCTGCCCCAATCTCTTTCATAAGTTGCATTTCTTATTACAACTTTTCCTTTTGAGGTAAGAGCTGTGCCATTTCGAGCAATTCTAGTTGGTAGAACACAATCACACATATCTATTCCGGAAATTGCAGCTTCAATCAAGTAATCAGGTGTACCTACACCCATTAAATATCTTGGTTTGTTTTCTGGCATAAATGGTGCTGTATATCTTAAAATTCTTAGGAAATCTTCTTTTGTTTCTCCAACACTTATTCCGCCTATTGCGTATCCCGGAAAATCTAGTTCTATTAAATCTTTAGCTGATTTTTCTCTTAAATCTTCAAAAAATCCTCCTTGTATAATCCCAAATACGCCTTGTTTTGAAGTGTCTTTATGAGCTTCTTTACATCTTTTAGCCCATCTTGTTGTTCTTTCCATTGATTGTTTTGTATATTCGTATCCGGCATTAGGTTCTACACATTCATCAAAAGCCATTATAATATCTGCTCCTAATGCTTCTTCTATTTCCATTACTTTTTCTGGTGAGAAAAAGTGCTTACTACCATCTAAATGAGACTTAAATTCAACTCCATCTTCTGTAATTGTTCTTAAGTCGCTCAAACTAAAAACTTGAAAGCCTCCGCAATCAGTTAGAATTGGCTTGTCCCAATTCATAAATTTGTGTAGTCCTCCTGCTTCTTTTACAAGTTCATGTCCTGGTCTTAAATATAGATGATAAGTGTTTGATAATATAATTTGTGCTTTTACTTCTTCTTTTAATTCCTCTGGAGTCATTGATTTAACTGTAGCTTGTGTTCCAACTGGCATAAATACAGGAGTTTCTATATCTCCATGTGGAGTATGTATAATTCCACTTCTTGCACCTGTTTGTTTACATATATGTTTTAATTCATATCTTATTGCTTCCATTATAAATTCCTTTCTATTCCGCATTTTGCTCTGGGGTTGATGGTGTTTCACCTTCTGTTGATGGTTCAGGTGTTGGCTCTGGTGTAGGTTCTGGAGTTGGTGTAGGTTCTGGGGTAGGAGTTGGCTCTGGGGTTGGTTCAGGTGTTGGTGTTGGCTCTGGGGTTGGTTCTGGTGTTGTACTTGTTTCAGTTGTTGGCTCTTCCTCTACACTTACTCCTCTTCTTACTATTTTATTTAGTGGACTATATGTATCTGTTGATAAAACTTCATTAGATATTTCCTGTCCATTTAATTTTACTATTCTATATGTAATACTTTTGCATCCTTTTAAGCCCCATTGTGATACCTTTTCTTTTCCTGGTTCTAAGCTGCTATCATCTTCATACACTACTCTATATGGAGTATAGCTTAATACTTTTGATACAATTTCAACTTCATATTCTAGTTCTTCTTTTATTCCAAATATTTTAATTTCTGCTATTCCACCCTTACAACTTGTTTTTATCATAATTGGATATTTTCTTGTATTTTCAAATTTAAAATCAAGTGAACCATATACAACTGTTGCATCTTTTCCCGGTTCAACATAAGTTGCTTGGAACATGTGATTATGTCTTTCTACAATGTTTAAATTTGCATATAATACTGCATCATAAAGTGTTGATGAAATTTGGCATATTCCTCCTGCAAGCATTGGAACTACTTTTCCAGCTGCAAATCCATTAGCATTTTGGTAACCATCAGCTGCTGTCCTCTTTCCTAATGTTTTATTATAAGAAAATACTTCTCCTGGCATTACAACAACGCCATTTAACTTTGACATTGCAATTTTTAAGTTCTTTGATCTTGGCACATTAGTTTCATCATATTTTGTTGAGAAAGAACTAATTAAATCTGGAAATGCTTCTTCTCCAATTTCGTTTGTATGTATCTCTGGCTCAGTTATAATTAAATTTATAACATATTCTTCTTTTTCTTCACTTAAAGCTTTTCTTGCTTCTTCTAGGTCAAAATCAATTCCATTTCTATGAGGTATTACTTCAAATGGATCTTTTTTGTATGTTGCATTTTGTGGTTCACATTTTACTTCTGCATATATTTTATCTATATCAATAACAGGGCACTCTACATATTTAGTATTAATTTCAATTTCCTCATAATTGCCTTGTTTTATATTATTTATAATTTGTTGTTTAGCATTTTCAATATCAACAACAATTCCTGCTGTTCCTCTTGTTATTATTAATTTGTTTTCTTCTATGCAATATGTATTATCTACCATAGCATTTGCAAGTTTTGCATTAAAATCATTTAATACATTTTTTAGTAATTCTTCATTACAGGTAACTTCCATATCTATATTTTTATTTTCTATCATTGAAAATAAAATTTCGAAATTGTTTTTAAATATATTACCATCTCTGCCTATTTGGTAAGCACTATTTACTGCTTTTTCAATTCCATATTCTATACCAATTTGTTCTGGAGTTATTGAATATGTTTCTCCATTAATTTTTAATACTATTTCTTTGCTTTTTTCTTCTTCACATTTTTCACTAATAATCTTTGTAGCTTGCTCTTCTGTTAAGCCTTCAACTAAAATATTTCTTATTGAAATTCCACTTAGTATTGTATTATTATTTGAATTAATAAGTGCAAATACTGTTGAAAAGGCTAATAGAATAATTACAATTAATGCAAATAAAATTGTAATAATTTTAAATCCCTTTTTAGAACTACTATTTTTTTTCTCTTTTTTTTCATTTTTTCTAATTGTCTTTTCTATCTTGTTTTTTTCTTTAATTGTTTCTTTAATATTTATATTGCTTTTTTCTTTAACTTTTTCATCAAAATTGGACTCGTTTTTTTCTTCTTTAACTTCTTTTTCATCTATCTTTTCTTTATTCTCTAAAGCAACTGCTGTAGTTTTTATATTTTCATTTTCCGTACTCTCATCACCCTTATTATTTATATTTTTTGTCTCTTCCATATTCTGATTTTCCAAAACTTCTGCTTTTAAGTTTTCATCATCATTCATTAGTATTTTTCACTCCTTATTTTTTATCTCTTTTTGTTTTATATTATCATAAAATGTCGTTTTTTACAATATTATTTGCAGAAATTTAGTGACTATTATTTCTTTTTATTTTAATATATTAAAGCTCATTAAAAAATATTTCAAATATTGTTTTATTTAATGCTTTTGCTATTTTTTCCATTACCTCAATAGAAGGATGTTTTCTTGAACCATTTTCTAAATGACATAAATATCCTGCTGATATTCCACACTTTTTAGCAAGTTCCTCCAAAGTTATTTTTTGCTCTATTCTTATGCTTTTTAATTTATTATAATACATTTGACTTCCTCCTTGTCTAATTAACAATTATAATACCATAAATCAATTTGACAAGTCAATACTTTTATGATATTTTTTAATAAAATTCGATATTTTTTTAAATTTACTACTAGACAATTTACATTTTGTTTAGTATAATAAGAACATATTATTTAGAAATGAGGTATTAATTATGATAGGTGACATGATTGCAAAAATTAGAAAAGAAAAAGGAATGACAAAAACTGAACTTGCTGAAATGACTGGAATTAACATTGGTCATTTAACACACATTGAAAAAGGAGAAAGAAATCCAAGTCATAAAGCTTTAAGAAATATTTGTAAAGCATTAGACGTTCCTTACCAACAACTAATGTATACTTATGATAAAGTATTAAATGAAGATCAAGAAAAATATGGTTTAGTTGAACATATTTCTTATAATAAAGTATTAGCAGTTGATAATATTAATTCATTTATAGACTGCCCTGCTTCTATTCCTTCTGCATCACTTGCTATTAAAGTTCCTGATGATTCAATGGAAGGCACATTAAAAAAGGGTGATTATATTTTCATAGAATTTAATTATCCATTAAACAATAAAGATATTGGAATATTTAGCGTTAACAATGAAATTATAATTAGAAAATTCTTTTTCAAAAAGGGAAAATATACTCTAAAAGCTGATAACAAAGCCTACAAAGATATTACAATTAATGATGATGATAACTTCTATATAATTGGAAGAGTATTAACATAATTAAAAACTTAAAAAAATTTTAAAAAATTTGTAAAAAATACTTGCATTATATGTTTTTTAATAATATAATGTTGGTTAGCAAAAGATAAATTTTAAAAAAGAGGTAGTAATGATGGAATTATTAAAAAACATATTTTTTAATACAGATAAGTTAGTACAAAACTCTACGGTGAAAATTTCATATACAGGAAAGTTCTTCGAAGATAACTCTCAAGAAGTGTTTATTCATTATGGCTTTGGAGAGAATTGGGATAACGTATCTGAGATTAAAATGGATAAAACTGAGTTAGGTTTTCAAACTGAAATAACTCTTTTAGAAAGTTCAACATTCAATTTCTGTTTTAGAAATGAAAAAAATGAGTGGGATAATAATAATTCTCAAAATTATGTTTTTGAATTAGAAGCTCCTTGTCTTGATTTGATTGTAAGTGATAATGCTTATGGCATTGCCAGACCAAATAAATTAAGAAAAACTTACCTTTGGAGTAAGAAAATTAGAATTGCTATATATAAGATTATGCGTTATATTCCAAAACTTATTTCAGGTAATTATAGAAGGAAAGTTGATGAAAAATAGTTTTTAAAAGCCCTTTTTTAGGGCTTTATTTTTATGTAATTACATATCCTCCATTTACTGAAATAACCTGCCCTGTTGTAAATTCATCTTCCATTAACCACTTTACGCACCTGTATATGTCTATTGGTTTTCCTATTTTTCCAAGAGGTGTTTCATCTTTTAGTTCATTTTTAATATGTTCATCTAAAATGCTATTCATGTCTGTATCTATTATACCTGGTGCAATTGAGTTTACCCTTATATTGGAAGGTCCTAGTTCTTTTGCCAAAGATTTAGTCATTGCATCAATTCCAGCCTTTGAAATTGAATATATGGTTTCGCAAGATGCCCCTACTAATCCCCACATTGATGAAATGTTTATAATTAATCCATTTTTTCTATTAATCATACTTGGTAATACTAATTGTGTTGCACAAAATGCTGATTTTAGATTTGTATTTATTATTTCATCCCATTCTTCTTCAGTAACATTTTGGAAAAGGTTTAATTTTGCTATACCTGCATTATTAATAAGAACATCAATATATCCCCATTTGTTCAAGGCATAGTCTATCATTTTCTTTACTTCACTTTTCTTTGAAACATCAGCTTTGAATATTTCTATTAAAAAGCCATCCTCTTTTAATTCTCTTTGAATTTGTAATGCTTGTTTTTCAGATTTATTATAATTTAAAAGTACGTTATTTCCTTCCTTAGCTAAGTTCTCAACTAAACACTTGCCTATTCCTCTAGAAGAGCCTGTAACAATAATGTTTTTCATAGCCATTCCTCACTTTCTTTACAAATATTATCATTATTTATTTTAAAAGTCAAATTTATATTACCTGTTTTAAATGGTTTAAATAATATTTTCCATCTTTAGAAAAAATTTCAATTACATCTATTCTAATATTAACATTTTTTACGTTGTTTATATAGAGATAGTAGTTTGCAGCATACAATATATGTTTAATTTTTTTCTCAGTAACTGATTCCGCTGGCAATCCGTATTCTTTACTTGTTCTTGCTTTAATTTCAACAAATACTAGATAATTTTTATCTTTTGCAATTATATCTATTTCACCTTGTTTGCATAGAAAATTTCTTTCTAATATTTCATAATTATTCTCTTTTAAATATTCTTCAGCTAAGTCTTCTCCCTTTTTTCCAAAAATGCGCCTTTTATACATTTGCTTTACCTCTTTATTCTAAATATATTCCCTGGCAAATTTTCTATATATCCTTCTAATTCCATCATTGTAAGAGCTGCATTTATTTCAATAATGCTTGTATTGGTTTTTCTACTTATTTCATCTGCACTTAGGTCTTCATTTTTTAGTAAGTTATATATATATTCGTATTCCTTACTAATCTCTACTTTAGCAGGTTTATTTTCAATTTTTGCTATTTTATTACAGCCTAAATGCTTTAAAATTTCTTGGGGATTTGTAACTAGAATTGCCCCATTTTTTATTAATCTGTTAGTACCTATTCCTGCTTTGTCTTCAATAGCGTGTGGAATACAAAATACTTTTCTATTAAATTTTTTTGCATATCCAGCAGTAATACTTGTTCCACTGTTTACTTTTGCCTCTATAACCAATGTGCCGACCACTTAAACCTGCAACTATTCTATTTCTATCTCTAAAGCCTTGAGAGAACACTTCTACATCTGGTTCATATTCTGTAATAATTGTACCATTATTTTCAAGTATTATATTAAAAATCTTTTTACTTGGAAATATATTATTAAATCCTGAACCTAGCACAGCTATTGTTTTTCCGCCAACCTCGATGGCTCCCAAATGGGCTTGGCTGTCAATTCCTTTTGCCATTCCACTTACTATAGTAAATCCGTTTATGGCAAGTGTATTTGTAAATGTTCTTGCAACCTCTGCCCCATAAGTTGTACAACATCTTGAACCTATTATTGAAATGCTTTGATTATTTAGAAGTGTTTCATCTCCTAACACAAACAGTTTTTTAGGCGGATTTACTATTTGGAGCAATTTTTGTGGATATAATTTGCTATCTATATCTATTTCTTTAATATTCATAAGTTTGTTTCCTTTTTTAATTATTCCAATATTTTCTATCTATTGACCTATATTGTATTGCTTCTGCAATATGTTTTACCTCAATATTTGCTGATGCCTCTAAATCAGCGATTGTTCTAGCAACTTTTAAAATTCTTCCATAAGCTCTAGCACTAAGTTTTAACCTATTAAATGCTTCTTCTAGTATTTTTTTACCTTTTTCATCTAATTTACAAAATTCATCTATTAGCTTTGGCGTTAACTCAGCATTAGATAGGATTTTTGAATTTTTGTATCTTTCATACTGTATTTTTCTTGCTTTATTTACTCTTGCCTTAATTTCAGCTGAAGATTCAATTTTTTCAGCCGAGTCTAATTTTTCATATTTAACTGGACTTACCTCTATACATATATCAATTCTATCTAATAATGGGCCACTAATTTTGCCCATATATTTTGAAATCGCGACATTTGAGCATGTACACTCTTTTTCTTTTGAACCATAATATCCACATGGGCATGGATTCATACTTGCAGCAAGCATGAAATTTGCAGGATATGTAAAAGTTCCATTTACCCTAGATACTGTTATTTGCCTATCTTCTAATGGTCCTCTTAAAACCTCTAATGTATGCTTTTGAAATTCTGCAAGTTCATCTAAAAAAAGTACACCATAATGTGCCAAACTTATTTCTCCGTGGCTTTGGTATTCTGCCACCACCTGCTAGTGAAACTCCAGAAACTGTATGATGTGGAGCTCTAAATGGTCTTGTTGTAATTAGTGGAATATCCTGTTTTAAAATTCCAGCTACACTATGTATTTTTGTTATTTCCAATGCTTCCTCAAAGCTTAAATCTGGAAGTATTGTTGGGAGTCTCCTTGCAAGCATTGTTTTACCAGAACCAGGGCTTCCAATAAGCAAGCAATTATGCGAGCCAGCTGCGGCAACCTCTAGTGCTCTTTTTATGTTTTCCTGTCCTTTTACCTCTGAAAAATCCAAATTATATTTTAAATTACTTGTAAAAAGTTCTGCTATATTTACTTTTATTGGTTCTATTGTTCCTTCTTTATTTAAAAAATTAATAACTTCTAGTAAATTTTTAGCTGGTAAAATCTCAATTTCAGTAACAATTCCTGCCTCTTTTGCATTTTCTTCTGGCACTATTATTTGTTTAATTCCCAAACGTTTCGCTTCTATGCACATAGGCAATATTCCATTTACTTTGTTTATTCTTCCATCTAAGGATAACTCACCAATAAAAGCTATATTATCTAAATTTGCTTTTTTTATTATTTCCATAGATATTAAAATGCCTATTGCTATTGGTAAATCGTAACTCGAACCTTCTTTTTTTGTATCAGCAGGTGCTAAATTTACTACAATTTTTTTGCTTTGGAATTCTACATTTGAATTTTTAATTGCTGTTTTTACCCTTTCCTTTGCTTCCTTTACACTAGCATCAGGTAAACCGAACTACTTCCCATGATGGAAGCCCGACTCGATACATCAACTTGTACATCAACTAAATATCCATCTAGCCCATGTAAAGCCATACTTTTAACTATTGATAACATCCTTCCTCCTATTTAAAAATTTTTAATATTGAAACTTTTGACGAAATGTCTTGAATCAATCTAATAGATTTAAAACTTAATATATAATACCACCTTTTTTAAATAATTGCAAGAAAAATATTTCGACTTTTTTCGACATTGTAAATAAAAAAATAAGAGTTGCAATGTTTGCAACCCTTTTTTTGAACTAATTTAAAACTTCAACTTCAACGTATCTTACACCCCATTGTAGAGCTTCTTGATGTGAATCCATATAAATATCTATTCTGTTTCCTTGAATAGCTCCACCTCTATCTTCAACTACATAAGTTGTTCCATTTATTACAACTTTTGTACCAAATGAGAATGTTCTAGGTGCTGCTATTGTGTGGTTAGCTGTTGCCTTTGCTCCTGATGCTGTAATACCATTTGTTTTTCCACAACATTGTACACATGCACAATATGCTGTTACTTTATATACACCACTTTGTCCAGATACTCCACTTGCTCTTGAATATGAGCTTCTTGATGTAATAACTGATTTGCTTTGAACTTGAACTATTTTATTAACTGGCTCTTCTATTACTTCTGATGATAATACTTCTCTTAAAATTTCTACATCATCTTTATAACTTACTTTATAAGTTACTTTCTTCTGTCCATTTTTACCTTGTTGAATTATTGCATTTCTTGTTGTTGCTGCTCCATTAGAAACGTCTTTTGTTACTGTTTCGAATGGTATTTCTTCTATTACGACTTCAATTTTTTCCGTAATATTTGTGTAATCCTCTAATACTTGTTCTTTATTTATTTGTGTAGTTACTTTTTCTGCTATTTTAACAGGTTCATCACCTTTTAATGTAATTATTATTTTGTTTGTATTTGTAATATTCTCGTCTAAACCTGGTGTAACAGTTTCATTTTCACCAATTACTATATGGTTTTCTGCTAATATATCTGCTACTTTTGTTTTTGATGTTAAAACTGTTATTTCTTGATTGTTTGAAAATTTTATATTAACATTATTAAGTTTAACATTTCCAGCTAATACTGATATTCCTAGTATTATTATTAATATTAAAGTAATAAATATAATTTTTTTTGCATTAGAAGATTTTAAATAATTTTTCATGTTTTATTTAATCCCTCCTTGGACTCACCTTTTCTATTATACTATTTTTTAACACATTTGTCAATTTTTTGCAATATTTTTGTAATATTTCTCCTGAAGTCCTTGTTTCCCTAAGCAAAATTTAAAGCAGAATGTTTTTAAACATTCTGCTTTTTTAATACAAGCCTTTAAACACTTTTCTATATTAATATATTCAAACTTTTGTATTTTATTCCTTTTTTTACTTAATATCTTTATATTTTCTAAATCCAATATATGATATTCCACATATTACTGTAATAATTAATACTGCTGATGTTATTTTTGCTATGTTTCCTGTGTTTGGTAAGTTTTTACCTGATGTGGTTGTTTTTTCAGTTGCTCCACAGTTTTTACATTTTCCATTTATATTTACGTGGTTTCCTCTTGTGCCTTTTATTTCTTTGCCACAATCTTTGCATACTTGCCAGTGCTCTGTTTCATTAGTTCTCCATTCTCTATTTGTATGTATACATTCTTCTTCTCCTGATTCTTTAGTTTTACCACATTCACATTTACCATTTTCATAGCTATGTGCTTTTTTATCAAGTTGTTCTCCACAGTTATTACATTCTTTCCAATGGTTTGTTTCATCCTTTTTTACTGTTGTATTTGTATGTTTACATACATAATCACAGACGTTACATTTTCCATTCACAAAAGTATGGTTTGCAATGTTTCGCTTTTCTTGGCATTTTGTACATTTCTCCCAGTGTTGTGTTTCTGTTGCTCCTGTTTTGTCTATTTTCCATTCATGCTCACATGTTGTGTTTTGTTTTACAGCATTACATTTTGTACATTTATTTGTTCCATCATAAGTATGTCCTTCAAATTGTTCTATTTGACATCTATTACATGTTCCTTTATGTGTTCCATCATTATTATCAGTCCAGTTTGCAAAATCATGTCCTAGTGCTGTTCCTTGTGTTGTTTGACATCTGCTACATTTCGCAGGTTCTGTACATGTTGCTGCCTGCCAATTATGTCCTAATGCTGTTCCTTCTGTTGCTTGACATCTGCCACATGTTTTTGCTTTTGTGCATGTTGCTGCTTGCCAATCATGTCCTAACGCTGTTCCTTCTGTTGCTTGACATCTTCTACATGTTTTTGCTTTTGTGCATGTTGCTATTTCCCAATCATGTCCTAGCGCTACCCCTCTCATTTCTTGGCATCTACTACATGTTTCCGGTTCTGTACATGTTGCTGCTTGCCAATTATGTCCTAACGCTGTTCCTTCTGTTGCTTGACATCTGCCACATGTTTTTGGTTTTGTGCATGTTGCTGCTTGCCAATTATGCCCTAGTGTCTGTCCATCTGATATTCCACATATTGCACATATTCTATTCGCTGTGCATGAATTTCCTGTCCAAGAAGCTATATGTGATTCCTTGACTTGAGTACAACCTGCTGTATCGCACATTAAACAATGTTTTCCATCTGCATTTATAACCCATTTGTTTGTAAATGTATGAGTATGTGTACTTCCACCACTTGTTCCCATTGTAAGTCCACAAATATCACACTTTCCATCATTATTTGCATCTACTGGAGTATGTTCATTGTCCCAATCTCTAATTGTACAATTTGATACGCTACAGTATCTTTCGTGTTTATTTGATATTGTATTTTCTGTCCAACTTCCCCATACAGCACTATGGCTTTTACTTGTGCTACTACATGTGCTATCATCACAACATAGATAATGATCGCCATCTGTCTTTGTTACCCAGTTATTTGTAAATGAATGTGTGTGTGTACTTCCACCACTTGTTCCCATTGTAAGTCCACAAATATCACACTTTCCATCATTATTTGCATCTACTGGAGTATGTTCATTGTCCCAATCTCTAATTGTACAATTTGATACGCTACAGTATCTTTCGTGTTTATTTGATATTGTATTTTCTGTCCAACTTCCCCATACAGCACTATGGCTTTTACTTGTGCTACTACATGTGCTATCATCACAACATAGATAATGATCGCCATCTGTCTTTGTTACCCAGTTATTTGTAAATGAATGTGTGTGTGTACTTCCACCACTTGTTCCCATTGTAAAGCCACAAGTATCACATTTTCCATCATTGTTAGTATCTACAGGTGCATGGTCTTCTTTAATTGTACAGCTTGATACAGTACAGTTTCTTTCGTGTCTATTTGATATTGTATTCTCTGCCCAACTTCCCCATGAAGCTGCATGTGAATCAGATTCAGTTGCACCACATTTTGTACAATCTCTTGCGTGCAATTTATTTGAACCTACATACCAATTACCAAATGTATGCTGACAACCATTTAGTTCTGCATTTATATCATCTCCCGTGTTTGCAAAAGCTTTTATATTTAATACAGAAGCTACAATTACTGTAAAAGAAATCAATATTAACGCTATAGTTGTAATTGTAAGGATTTGCTTTCTTTTTAATTCTTTTAAATTCATAATTCTCCCCCTCATCTTATTTTTTATGGTTTATTTAACACTATCTTTTATTTTAATTAAATGTTAACCTTTATTTTGATAAAAGTCAACATTTTTTTTAATGTTTTTAAAACTTAATATTCTTGTAATACTTTTGTAACATTTTTGTAACATTTTATTTTTTTCTGTTCTCCTTGCATTTTTTTATTTGTTTTGTTATAATTTGTGTGTACTAAAATATAATTGATAGGAGGTTTTTATATGGTTTGGATTGTTTTAATTATTATTGTACTACTAATACTGTATGCTATATCAGTTTATAACTCTCTAGTTGGATTAAAACAAAAGGTTAAGAATGGCTGGAGCCAAATTGATGTACAATTACAAAGAAGATTTGATTTGATTCCTAATTTAGTAGAAACTGTTAAAGGCTATATGGGACATGAAAGTGACGTTTTAACAAAAGTTACAGAATTAAGAACTTCTTGGGCTAATGCTTCATCTGTTAACGAAAAATCTAAATTAGATGGCGAACTTTCTGGTGCTTTAAAAACAATTATGGCTGTTGCTGAAAATTATCCAGATTTAAAAGCAAGTGCAAATTTCAGTCAACTACAAGAAGAATTACAAAATACTGAAAATAAAATTGCATTTTCTAGACAATTCTATAATGATGTTGCAACAAAATATAACACAAAGCTTGAAGTTGTTCCTTCAAATATAATTGCATCAATGTTCCATTTTGAAGCAGTTGAATTATTTGAAGCTGAAAGTCAAGAAGCAAGAAAAAATGTTAAAGTTGATTTTAACAAATAGTTTTCAAATAAAAAATGAACCCAAAATGTTAAACTTTTTGGTCTAACATTTTGGGTTCACTTCAATTCTGACCACCCTTTTTTTATTAATGTTCTTTGTCTTTCTTTTTCAATTTACAACCCGTGTCGAACAAATTTCTATTTTTTCTTGAATTTACTAGTTATTTTTAATTTTAAATCTCTTAATTTATATCCGCATTTTTCAAATAGAAAGTAAATAACAGGATTATAAATTTTATGCATATCCATAAATTCTACAAAGTCTGCATTAAAGCCTTTTTTAAACCTATATAGACCTTCATTATAATGCTCGCTATCTGTTGCACATACGCCTCTAAAGTCGTAACAATCCATTTTGCGTTCTATTGCCTCTTTAATCATTTCCCATTGTAAAAGATATGTTGACATTAAGTTTCTATGCTCATTTAAGCTACCACCATATAAATACCATTCTTTATTTCCATAGAATATATTTAATACGCAGGCTATTGGCTTACCCTCATAATCAGCAAAAACAAGTTTTAAATGTTCATTATCAAAGCTATCAAAGAACTTTTCAAAATATTCTTTCTTTCTAATATAGAAGCCATCTCGCTGTCCTGTTGTTTCTAATATATCTTGAAATTCCTGCAAGTTGTCCTTTGTTCCAACTCTTAATGTTACACCTTTTTTTGTGGCTAAACGAATATTGTATCTAGTTTTTGAATGAAAAGCACTAAATACTTCCTCTTCTGTTTTGCCTTTTATATCTAATCTAAATACAAATCTTGGCTGTAATAGTGTGTTTACATCATTTACTTTATCCTCAACTTTAAATCCGTATTTTTTAGCCATATTTTTGAAGTTTAAATTACTAGCTAGAATATCTGGGTCCATTTTGAACATAAAAGCTTTATATTTTTTAGCCAGTTCATCTGCTTTTTCCATAAGTTTTTTAAATGATTTCTCATCATCAACATCACATACTGGTCCTCTTGGAGCATACATTATTGTTGATTTAATGGCTGGAAGCTTTCGTATTAATACGCTAAGAGAGGCTTTAATTTTTCCTTTTTCATCTCTTACAAGTATTATTTCGTTCTTCCAATCATTTTTAATATTTGCCCATTCTAAGCTTTGTGCATAATGACATCTTTCATGTTTTTCTAAAAATTCTTGATATTCTTTTTGGTTTATTTTTTCCATTGCTAATTCCTTTCTTAAAACATTATTTTTAGCTATTTTTTGTAAGTTTAAAAATTTCTTTTGCATTTTTTGCAACTTGGTTTGTAACTTCTTCTATTGTTATATTTTTAAAGTCAGCAATTTTTTGTGCAATGTATTTTATATTTCTTGAATCATTTGTTGTTCCTCTAACTGGTTCTGGACTTAAATATGGTGAATCTGTTTCTGTTAAGAATCTATCCATTGGCACATATTTTACAACTTCTTCAGCATTTTTTGAATTTTTAAAAGTTATTGGGCCAGCAAAAGATATGTAAAAACCTAGTTTTAAGCCTTCTTTTATTAGCTCCATATTTAGTGGGCAACAATGAAATACACCTTTATTTTTGCAATTTATTTCGTTTTTTAATATATTAATTGTATCCATTACAGCTTCTCTTGTGTGTATTACTATTGGCAAATCTAGCTTATTTGCGAGCTCTATTTGTTTTATAAATACTTCTTGTTGCTTACATTTATTTTCTTTATTCCAATAGTAATCTAGCCCAATTTCGCCTATTGCAACTACTTTTTGGTCTTGTGCCATTTTTTCTATTTGGTCTAAATAATCATTTCCTAAATTTTCTATATCGTTTGGGGATACTCCAACTGTTGCATACATAAAATCATAGTTTTTAGCTATTTCAACTGCTTTTTTTGAGCTTTCTAAGCTATACCCTGCATTAATAATTGTATCTACACCAAAATTGTGTATTTCTTCAATTATTTTTTCTCTATTATCATCAAACTTTTCATCATTATAGTGTGCGTGTGCATCTAGTAAATTCATTTTTTCCTCTTTTCTAAAATATTAGAGACGGTTTTTACTTTTCCGTCTCTAGATAAATCTTAAGTAATAATTAATATTATACTACGTTTTCTACTAAATTATTTATATCTTCTGGTTCTTGAAATTCATAATAGTCATCGTTATCAAATTCTAAGTCTTCATCATTATCTGTGTTAAACATTAATGATAAAAATATATTGTATAGTATTTCATTTTTTTGAAGATTGTTATATATTTCCATATAGTCTAGTTCTGTTAATTCATTCATATTTACGCTGTTTTGTACATCTCTATTTTCTATTGTTGGATTTATTTCTTCTTTAACATTCATTCTTATTATGATTGAAGAATCCTCATCAATATTTAGTTTTACCTTTATAGTTCCATTATGTTCATCTTCTAAATGTACTTTAACTGTGAACATTTCGGCTGCTTCTTCTTTTTTAGTAGATTCTTCGTTTGATAAAACTCTTATTTCATATTTGTTTTTTGTTTCTATGTTAATTTCTAACAATAAAACAATTTCTTCATAATCCATATCTACAACGTTTATTTCTGCTTTTACAAGTTCAGATTTTAAGCCTTGTGTGTATAAAGTTATTTCAATATAGTCTTTTGAATTATATTCTTCATCTTTAATTGTTGTATCAATTTCTTCTATTAGAGTTTTTAAATTTTCTTCTTTAGTGTAGTCATAAGCTTTTGATAATACTTTATTTGTAAGTTCAAGAGTTTCCTTTGCGGTAAGTTTTAAAGTTGATTTAGTTGTTCTTTTTCCGTTTAAAGTAACATTTTCTTGGCTTAATCTTTCTGGTTTTAATTCATCTTTTAAAATTTGTTTAAAATCATTTTCTAATGCTTTATTGTCAGTATCTGTTTGTGTAAAAACATTTTTTAGGTCTCCAACATCTTCCTCTGGAATTTGAATATATTTACTAAATAGGTCTTTTGAATAGATGTATGCCTTGTCATTTTCTATAAGTGCATTTAGGTCTATTATTGAATTATCTTCATGTGAAATTTTTAAATTTTCATTAAATATTTTTTTGTTTAAATCAATTTCTGTTATTGATTTAACTTTTAATCCTTCTATTATTGCTTTTAGTTCTTCATTATCTGTGTTAACTGAAGCAGCTATCCCTAACTCCATTCTATATGATTTAACATCTTCTTTAAGTTCAAATGCTTCGTCTATTAATTTACCAAATAATTTTTCTGGTTTATTTGCTATTTTTAAATATGCATATCCTCCTCCAAGAGCTAATAATATTATTGCAAGTATAACAATAAAAATTATTAAACCTTTCTTTTTTGACTTCTTCTCAAAATCCTTTTCTTCCATTTTAATATCCTCCTTTTTTATATTGTATATAATATCATAGTTTTATATTTAAAGTCAATGTTTTTCTATTTAATAAATTTTAATTATAATTCATCATGTTCTTCTGTTTTTCCATGAACACAGCCAGTTACAGTTGTTGTTGTTTCTCCTGTACCATTACATGTAGAACAACTTGATCCTCCTTTACATGTCTCTGTAACTGTTTTTGTTCCATTACAATTTGGGAAAGTTACTGTCTCTGTAATACTTGTTGTTCCTGTTCCTGGGCATTTTGTTCTTGTTCGTGTTTTAATGCTTTGCACTGTTGCAGCTGCCTCTACTGTTATAAAATTTATCGTTTTCGTTTTTAGCTCACACTTTGCAATAATAATAGTAGTATCATTAATAGTTTGGTGCTAATTATTGCTCACTGGATGGTAGTATTTTTCGTTATCAACTACAACGCCTTTAAAATAATATACTTCATGGCTTTGTTCATTTACTATATAAATGTCTCCATTTTGAAGTGTTCCTCCACCAAAATTTAATGTTATATTATATAATTGGCTTAAATCTATTTGATAATAATTATCATTATCTCTACTACTTGCTTGTCCTCCTAAAGTAGTTTTTGCATTGAAGGCGTCTCCTGTTGTTGGTATGCTGTTGTTTTCATTATAATATGTCATTATTTTACTGTATAATAAATCAATATCTGCTTTCATATAATTATAGTTTCTTAAGTCTGTTCCTGTATCTACATGCCTAACTACAATGGTCACTAAAATTGATAATACTACTATGGTTATCATCAATATTGTTAGTGTTATTCCTGCTTGACTTTTTAATTTATTTTTCTTCATTAGTACCTCCTATATTTCATTTCCTATATATTTATTTTTACACTTATTTAATAAAAAGTCAAGCAAATTGTCAGTTTTTTTTGTTTAATGTCACATTAATTTTTTTCCATAGTGTATACTTTTTGTTTTCTCTTATAACTATAATCCATAAATATCCAACAACTATTAATAGAGCAATATTTTTATACTTTAAAACTAGTAAACTCGAAATCATTGTTATGCTTATCATCAATATGTTTGAGATTTTATTTACTATGGCTTCTGTTTCTTCTTTTCCTTTTTTGGTTCTTAATATAGATTTTATTATTCTTCCACCATCTAATGGATATATTGGTATCATGTTAAAAATTGAAAGCAATAAGTTTGCATTTACTATTAGTTCTCTGGCTTTTATATTTACAAAACTAAAGATTATTGCTAATAAGAGGTTCATAGTTGGTCCAGCAAGTGCTATTATTATTTTATTTTTTTCGGTGTTTTGATAGCTTTCAAATATTATGCCTATTCCAAATGGTTCTATTTCTAATGTTTTTGGTTTTAGTTTTAGTAGTATTCCTGCAAATGTATGAGCAAGTTCGTGTATTAGAGCAAATAGCATAAGCCATGCATATATTTCTATTTGTCTTGTTAAAATTAGTATTCCTATCATTATAAATATTTGAATATTAATTCTTATTTTCAATTACTCATCCCCTAAAAATCTAATATTAAGTCTGGATCTACATATTCATTATTTCTTCTAATTTCAAAGTGTAAATGTGGTCCTGTAACATTACCTGTTGCACCAACTTCAGCTATTGGCTGGCCTTGAGTTATGTGTTCTCCCTGGTTTACATATATTTTGCTACAATGAGCATAAAGTGTAGATACATCTCCTGCTGTTATTTTTACGTGATTACCATAGTCGCCTTCTGTTGATACAAGCTCAACATCTCCTTCCATTGCAGCTAATATAACTGTTCCCGTTACTCTAGCTATATCAATGCCCGTATGATATTTTGGTACTGTTGGAACTTCTGGATTTCTTGGTCCAAAACGTGAGGTTATTTCCCCATCTAATGGTTTCATAATAATACAATTTGCTTTTATGTAGTTTGCGTCTATCTCCATTTGGCTCATACTGCTGATGTTTTCTTCTACCTTAGTTTCAGTATTTTCCGCTGGCTGAGGTTCAACACTTTCGGTTACTATGTTTTCACTATTGATTATATTGTTTTGAGATTCATCTGTAATTTCCGTGCTGTCTGTTGCAGAGAGTGTTTCCTCAACTAACTTGTTTTCGTTATTTGATTTTTCTTCTTTTTTAGTTTCTGTACTTAAACTGTTAAATTTAGAGTATAGTTCTTGAATATTTATATCATATTCTAATACATCAGAAATTTTGTACATTACCTCTTGAGGTACTAAATTAGGTAGGTTTTTAGCCGCATAAAAACATGTGTATATAATAATGCATAAAACAAATTGTATCATAAGTTTTTTTGTTAATTTTCCTTCACTTGCTCCTTCTACATTTACAGTTGCACTTGTTCTGCTTTCATTTATCATCCTTCTACGTGCATATAATTCTTCTGCTCTTCTTATTCTTTCATCTTGGCTTAAAACCCTTTCCATAAAAAACACCCCTTAATCTTGGAATACATTTTCTAAAATATATTCTAAGATTAAGAGGTTTAGAACTTGCAAATTTTCTATGCTATTAAGTCTATTATTACATTAACAATAATTATCATTCCTAAAACTATTGAGAGTATCTTCATTCTTTTATATCTATTTTCTATTTGCTTTACTGAATAACTTTTCATTTGTTTTTCTTTTTCTATTTTGCTTAGGTAATTTCCTATAACAATTTCCGCTTCCTTTACTATATATTCACCACTACTTTGTTTCTCCATAGAGTTGCTAGTTTGCTTTTCTACCCTATCTAGCGACTTTATCTTTTTATTGTTTTTCAAAATTATAATTGCTTCCTCAACAATATTTGATGGTAAATTTTTTAATACTATCATATTTTTCATTTGGTTTGTATTCATATTTTATCCTCCAAATTTCAAATCATGTTTTCTATTATAATTTTTTCCAATATTTCTATTTTTATACAATTTACTTTTCTACAGCTATTATTATTTTTACATTACTATCTTTTCTATATTTTTTTATTATGCTTTCTGAACATCCCGCAACTTCATTAGTTAAGACTATTGTTGTATAGTCGTTTTTAACTAGTTCGTTTATTTTATCATCTACTTTTTCTAAGTCGTTTACTTTATATACGTCAGCACCTAATAGTTCGAAGAATTTAAAACTTTTTGTATCTTTACTTGATTTAATCCATGTTATTTTCATAAAAAAATCACCATTAATAGTTTTATCTATTAATGATGATTTATACTTTTATTTCTATATTGCAGTCATTTTTGCAACAATAACTGTCATATCATCTTTTGCTATTCCAAATCCGTTATCAATTGCTTCTTGCAAAATAATATCAGCAATTTTTTGTACATCATCAGTTTTGATATTTTCTAGTAATTGTTGTACCCATAATTCTTTGTTTTTGTATTCTGTATTTGATTCTAATATGCCATCACTTACCATTACTATTATGTCGTTTTCCTTTAAGTCTTTATCATAAACAACTAAGTCTATTTTATCTAATACTCCTGCTGGGAATGATACTGCTTTTACTGTTTCTACTTTTTTATCTGATTTTATAAATGTTGGGCAAGCTCCATTTTTAACAAATTCTATGTTTCCATTGCTCAAATTAATTATTGAAATATCTATTGTTGCATAAGTTTCTTCATTTGAATTTAAGTTTACTGCTGAATTGATTAATCCTATTGAAACATCATTGTCAAAGCCTGTTGTTAGTAGTCTTTTTAACATTTGTATAACTGTACTACTACTTTTTTTTGCTCTAGGGCCTGAACCCATACCATCACTTATCGCAAGCATATATTTACCATCATGTAGTTTTGTTCTAATATTACTATCACCTGATACTTCACTATTATTTTTTGTGTTTTCTGCTGCTCCAATTACTAGTTTATATTTTTGATTATTTTCTTCTTGTTTTTCTTCTGTTTTTATATCATTTGCCAAAGAAGATATAACCTTTGATACTCCTCCTAATTGGGTTGCAAGTACTTTTTTATTATTTGCTTCTTTGTGTTTCCATATCATGTTTAATTTATTGATTCTATATGTACTGTTAAAGACTTTTACAATTTGCATTGGTGCTTCTCCTGCACTATCTTTTGCAATTTTGTAGTTGTTTACTTCCTCTAGTATATTTATTAATTCTTCTTGTGTTATTTCTTCTTTTTTTTCTAATATATCATATGCCCTGTCCAAAATTAAATCTTCATTTAAAAGTATATCATCATATAGTAAATTATCTTCTAAGTCTTCTAAATTATTCATTACTTCTTCTTTAAAGCTTTTCTTGCTTTCATCTTCTATTGTTTCATTTAAAGTATCTTTTGCAGAATCATTATAACTTTTTGCCATTTGAAGTATAGTTTCTGAAACACTGCTTAATTTGTTTGCAGTTTTTCTATTTTCCTCTATAACTCCTGCTGTTGTAGGTAAACATTTAGTTTGATTTATTATTTCTGTTATATCTATTTTTACTTCTTTTGGAATTACTAGTAAACCAAGTGATGCAATTAAAATCTCTCTTATGGTTATTATTGGTACTGTATTTCCATTTGCTACATAAGTTAATATCGCATTTCCTACACAAAATCCAACTATTACTCCAATTTTGCCAAGTTTATTTAGTATTCCTGCTATCATTCCTGATATTGCATAAGCTGCTACAAGAGTTGGACTTGTAGAATTCATTATTCCAAGTACCATTCCTATTGTAATACCTGCTGTTCCACCAACTAACATTCCATTTTTCCAACCTAAGAAAAGTACTATCATAATGCTAAAAATGTTGGTAATTGAAAATCCAAATATGTATAATTTGCTAAATGCACATAGTGCTATTGATATAAGCAAACTTGCTCCCATTACTTCTTCTATTGAAAATGCTTTTTTTATTCCATACTGACTAATTACTATAATTGAATTTGCAAAAATTTTGTAGAATATATATGTTACTATTCCAAAAACAATGCTTACAATTAAATCATATACTAAAAAAATTGAAAAGAACATTTTACTAGCTTGTACCAAAAATGCTGCTATTCCAACATATATTCCTAATTTTTGTTTTTCGTTTTTATCTGGTTCTTGTATTCTAGGTCTGAAAATTAATATCATAACCACAAATAATAGTGAACTTATTAGGAAGGATAATACTCCATTTATTCCTGTTCCTATCGCAGTACCAAGTAACACCGCAATATACAATATTCCCACTGGAATTTTATTACTGCAAGCTGCTGCAAATATAGCTAGCCCATAAGGGGATAGGTCTTGATTAAAGCTTACTATAGAGGTTAAAAATGCTATTGCGTATAACACAATATCATTTATTTTAAATAAGCTTTTTATATCTATTTTTCTAGTTTTTATAGTTTCTTCTTCTTGAATTTTACCATTTATGTTTTGGAACATTATTTTCTTCCTTTCCTATTTTACTATTTTTAATTACAAGTAATATTGTACAACTTTTTTAATAATTTTTTTGTCAAATTTGGTAAACTACTAAAAAAACTTTTCTGCATTTTGTGATTTTAATTAACAAGAAAAGACAATATTACTAAAGTTCTTGGAGTAATTTTAAGTAAAGTCAAGTTTTAGTTAATTGTCTTTTCATTTGTTACACATTATTTTCTGTAAAATATTCATTAATTCTTATAATAAGTTCTGTTTTGGCTTCTTCCATTGTAAGTCCTTCTAATTGTGCTCCTGCAAGGGTTATATGTCCTCCGCCACCCATTTTTTCAAGTATAATTTGTACATTTATGTCTCCTATTGAGCGGCCACTTATACATATTTTATCCCCCATTTGTCCTAAAACAAATGATGCTGTTATATCGCTTATTGTAATTAACTCATCTGCTGCTTTTGCACATATTAAATTAGCGTTTTTATCCTTTTCAGTATATTCTGAAATTGCTATTGTATCATTTATTATTTCTGCATTTTTTACAATGTCTGCAATTACTGTATAACTTTCCAAATCACTTTGGAACCATTTTTTTACTTTTATTATATCTATTCCATATTTTCTTAAGTATGCTGCCGCTTCAAAAGTTCTTACACCTGTTTTAAATGTAAAGTTTTTTGTATCCATCATTATACCTGCATATAAGCTTTCTGCTTCAAGTTGTTCAAGTGTTACTTCTTGTGTTGCATATTCTACTATTTCAGTAACAAGTTCTGATGCAGAAGAAGCATAGGCTTCATGGAATGTTAATATTGCGTTTTCTATAAAATCCTCAGATTTTCTATGGTGATCTATTACAACTATTTTTTCTGTTTTTTCTAGTAACTCTGGGACTTCTACATAGCTTTTCTTATGTGTATCTACAACTACTAATAATGAATTTGAAGAAATAAGGTTTAGTGCTCCATTTTTATCTATTATTACGTCTCCATATCCTTGCTCTTTAAGTGTTGTAATAAAATTTTCTAATGATAATCCATAAGTATTGTTTACAACATAAGCCTCTTTGTCAAAAGTTTTAGCTAGCCTATATATACCTAAACTTGAGCCTATTGAGTCTATATCTCCATTAACGTGCCCCATAACTATTACATTATCTGATTTTTTTATTAGTTCTTCTAATGCATGTGATATTACTCTGGCTTTGACTTTAGTTCTTTTTTCAACCTCTTGAGTTTTTCCTCCAAAGAATGTATATTTTCCTTCCTGTCTTATAACTGCTTGGTCTCCGCCTCTTCCTAAAGCTATATCTATTGCAACTAATGCTGATTCATATTTTTCGTAATTAGATTCTCCCTCATTAGAAATTGCAATAGTTAGTGTTATTGGCATACCTTCATCTGTTTCGATTTCTTTCATCTCATCTAATATAGTAAATTTATTATTTTCAAGTTCTTCTAGGTATTTTTGTTCAATAACAAATACATAGGTATCTCTTTCTTTTTTTATAATTAGTCCACCTGCTGCACTTGCCCATTCATATAATTTCTTTTCAATCGCTGCAATTACTTGTGGCTTACTTTCTTCTGCAATTCTTTGTATTATTTCCTCATAATTATCAAGCATTACTATTCCTACACAAGTTTTTGCATTATTATACTCGTTTGTTAAATCAATTTCCTTTGTGATGTCTATGAAATATAGAGTAATTATATATTTGTTTTCTTTTTTTCTGTCCTTTTTCTTCATCTTAATAAATTCGCCTATAACATGGTAAATTTTATTATCTATATTTACTTTTTTATCCACTTTAAAATTATTATTTTGAATTTCTGCTTTTATTTCTTTTGCTAAATCATCTATATATGCATTAATTCCAACATTTGCAAATTCTTTATTAAATGTAGAACTTCTCCATAATACATTTCCTGTTGTCTCCAAAATTATTAATGGAAATGGAGAATTTATCAATGTATTTTTAGCTGCTGAATCAACTGAGAAAGTTAACTCATTAATGTAACTTGAAAGTTCTCCTTTTCTTTTGTTATATACCCATATAGTGTAAGCAATTATTACTACATATAATATAATTGATGGTATTATAAATTTTACGTTACTTATGCAAAGTATGATAAGTAATATAGCTATAATTACTAGATATATCTTTGTCTTGGATTCTACCTTTTCTAATGCTTTTATATTGTAATTAGACATAAAAATATCTCTCCTTTTTATCACATATATATTTTACTGCAAAAAGAGAGATTTGTCAAATAAATATGCTATTCAATTAATATATCCATGAATAAGAATAAATTTGACTTGTCATCTATATTTTTTCCTCCTAATCACACATTAAATGTTGTTTTTTGTCTTATAGTCATTTTGTGATGTAACATATATTTTTTAGTTCTTCAATATTTTGGAATTATTTTTGATAAAATTTTTTTCACATTTTTACCTTTTTCTCTTGAATTTATTTCATTTTTGATATATATTATGAGGTAATGAATATTATATATTTACTAAGGAGGAATTATAATGCAAAAGAACACGAAGGAAACAGATTCAAAGAGAATTACAAAACGAGCTGCATCTGGCAAAGGTGCTACAAAATCTACTGTTTCTAGAAAGTCTACTTCAAATACTAAGGTTTCTAAAAGTAATTCAGCTAAAAAAACTTTGGAAAATAAATCTACAAAAAATAATAATTCTAAAGCTAAACAAAAATCAGCAACAAAGGTTAATTCTAAAAAAAGTATGACTAAAAAGAGCCGTAATACATCTAAAGAAATTACAAATTCAAAGAGAACCAAAAAACCAGAGATTATTGAATATTATGATTTGCCATATAGATATAACCAAACTGTAGTTAAAATTTTGGCTCAAACTCCTACTACTCTTTTTGTTTATTGGGATATTGCTGATAGTGATAGAAAAGAATATGAGAAAAGATTTGGTGAAAATTTCTTTGAAATAACTGTTCCAGTTTTAATAGTGCATAATAGAACTATGAATTATTCTTTTGAAATTGAAATAAATGATTTTGCAAATTGTTGGTATTTTACAGTTGCAGATAGCAAATGCAATTATGAGATTGAACTTGGAAGAAGGTTAAAAAGCCCTAGTGCACAGATACCTGAAAATTACATTGGTATTACATCTTCTAATGTTATTGAAACACCTAATAATCACATTTTATTTGAAAAGAATCAAAAAATATTATTCTTTAGAAATGTAAAAACTAGCCAAAATGTTGAAAAAGATATTTCTCAATTTGAATTTATGAAATATGCTGGTAGAATTTATAATATCTATGATGTTTACAAGAAAATATATAGTTTTGAAGAGTTACAGGATATAGAAAAAAATCCTAGTTCAAGTTTTTAACAAAGGAGCATAACATGGATAATACTAAGGGATATGTAAGTTTTATTTTACATGCACATTTACCTTTTATACATCACCCTGAGAGTGAAGATTATTTAGAAGAAGAATGGTTATATGAAGCTATTTCTGAAACATATATTCCATTACTTCTTAATTTTAAAAAATTAGAGGAGGAAAAAGTTGATTTTAGGATTACTATGTCGCTTACTCCCCCTTTATTAAACATGCTTGATAATAAATTGCTTCAAAGAAGATACATAAAGTATTTAAAAAAGCATATTGAGCTAGCTACAAAAGAAGTTAAAAGAACTGCTTATGATGCAAGGTTAAATGAGCTTTCAAAATACTATTTAGAACGTTATTCAAATGATTTGCATGTTTTTAAAGATATTTATAATTGTAATTTAATTAATGGGTTTAGGCATTTTCAAGATATTGGTGTTTTGGAGATAATAACCTGTGGAGCAACTCATGGTTATTTTCCAATTTTGTATGTTAATGAAAAAACTATTAGAGCTCAAATAGCAGTGGGCGTTGAAACCTATAAGAAATATTTTGGAAAACCACCTAAAGGTATATGGTTACCTGAATGTGGTTATGTTCATGAAGCAGATAAATATTTGAAAGAATTTGGAATTGAATATATTATTACAGAATCTCATGGAATTTTATATGCAGATCCAACACCTGTTTTTGGTACATTTGCTCCAATTTGCTCTCCTGAAGGAGTTGTTGCTTTTGGGCGTGATATAGAAAGTTCAAGACAGGTATGGAGCTCTGTTTGCGGCTATCCTGGAGATTTTAATTACCGTGAATTTTACAGAGACATTGGCTACGATGCTGATTATGATTACATAAAACCATATATTGCTAAAAACGGTGTAAGAGTAAATACCGGTATTAAATACCACAGAATTACATCAAAGGGTGAATTTAAGGATTACTATAACCTACAATGGGCAAAAGATTCTGCGGAAAGACAAGCTGGTCACTTTTTTGATTCAAGAGTTAACCAAATTAATGAATTATCATCAATAATGTCTCCTACAAAGCCTATTATTGTATGTCCTTATGATGCCGAGCTTTATGGTCATTGGTGGTATGAAGGTCCTTACTGGCTATATATATTATTTAAGAAAATATACTATGATAAAGGAAATTTTAAATTGATTACACCTAGTGAATATATTGATAAATTTCCTGAAATGCAAGTTTGTTCTCCTTGTATATCTAGCTGGGGTGCAAATGGTTATAGCGAGGTATGGCTTAATAATACAAACGACTATGTTCATAGACATCTGCACGTTGCTGGTGATAAAATGGTTGAACTTGCCCATCTTTTTCCTAATGAAAAGAATACTTTAAAAAGAAAGGCTTTAAACCAGTGTGCTAGAGAATTATTATTGGCTCAAAGTAGTGATTGGCTATTTATTATAACAAATGGAACTATGGTTGATTACGCAAAAAAAAGAATCAAAGACCATATTGGGCGTTTTACAAAGCTTTATGATCAAATTAAGGCAAATAATATTGATAAAGATTTTTTAAGTTCAATTTACAAGAAGGATTGCATCTTTCCTGAAATTGACTATATGATTTATTATTAAATAAGCTATGTAACAGTTTTCTCTCTATTTCATAATATATGTATATCTAAACATTTTTTAGTAGATACTATATATGTATGGAGGGAATTTCTTTGTGCGTAAAACAATTTGTATAAAAACTAACAATAAAAAAATATCAAAATATCTACTAGAAGAATTAAAATACTTTGAAGTTCAAGAAATATATGTTTCCTGTTATGATTTCAAGTATTATACTAATGTTATAATTCATTATGTTGGGGAAAATGTAGATTTATTTTTAAACAAAATATCCGTTCTTCTTTCATATATTATTATTGATTTTTATGAGCCTTTATTAATTAAAAATTTAATAAATACAAACTATTTTTATTTTTCTACAGATGAAAAAGCCAAAATTTATAATATGTGTTTAACAAATATTGATTTTTCTAGTTCAGTTTCTATGTTAAATACTATATCAAATACATTTTATGATTATTTTTCAAATAATAAGTATGTAATTTTAGATGGATTTGTTAATTTTAGATTAAAGGAATATATAAAGAGCTTAGATTCTGTTGTAGATATGTGTGTAAACAAATTTATTATTGATAGAGAATATAACGAATTTATTAGTATTTTAAAGTCTTATATAGCTACAACTCCTTGCGGTTCTTGCGTAATACATTTGATTTATCGTAATCAAGAATCTATTCTTCTTGATGATAAAAAAGATATAATTGAATTTAATAATGATTTAGTTTACCAAAAATATTTGTCTGATATATCTTTTTCTTCAAATGATTTAGCTTTAAATTTATTGCTTACATTACTTCCTCAAAAATTATATATTCATGTTTTAGATGAAGAGGATGATTTTATTAATACTTTAAAGCTGATATTTGATTCTAGAGTGTATATTTGCACTGATTGTGATTTGTGCAACCTATATAAGCAAAAACAAGCTCCAAAAGTACATTAAAATAACAATTTTGAGTTTTCAAAATTGTTATTTTAATTTTTAAATTAATTTTGTATTGCAAAGTTTATTCCTCTTGCTACTACATCTTTCATGTTTTCTATTAAGTCATCAATTTCCTTTGGTGTTACAATTAGATTATATTCTTTTGGAATTAAAGCTTCTCTAATTAAACTATATTTATCCATATTTTTTAATTCATTCAAGTAATCGTTTGACTTAGCTTCTTCTTGTAATTTTTCAACAAATAAATCTATACTATCTGCTGCGATTGTGGCTGCTTCTACAACCATTGGTACACCTATTGCAATTACTGGGATATTTAATGTTTTTTCGCTTAGTTCATTTCTTGCATTATTAACTCCAGCCCCTGGAACAATTCCTGTGTCTGCAAGTTGTACTGTACTGCTAATTCTTTCTATGCTTTTTGATGCTAAGCTATCTATTACAATTATTAATTTTGGATTTATATTATCAACTATTCCTTTTATTATTTCTACAGTTTCAATTCCTGTTGTACCTAGAACTCCTGGTGCAATAGCTGTAACGGGTCTTGTTTCTGGATCGATATATTCTGGTGCATATTTTAAGAGGTGCCTTGTTACATCTATATCTTTTACAACTTTTGGGCCGAAGCGAGTCTGGTGTAACATAAGCATTTCCTAATCCAACTATTAAGATGTCTCCTTTTTTATCTATATGTTTATCTAGCAATGCCCTCAATTCATCAGTAACTGTTTCTGATGCCTTCTGTATCTCATCCGCATCTGCAACTTTTAACTTTTTTACATCTATTGTGATGTAACTACCTATTGGCTTTCCAAGAGCTTCTGCACCTTTTTCATTTGTAATTTTCACTCTTGATATTTTTATTTTATCATTTACTTCCTTCTCCTCTGTTTCTATTCCATCTATGTTGTTTTCAATATTATTTGCTTTTCTATATATATTATTTCTTTCATCTGCTAAATCTGTATTAAAATTTATCATGAAGTTCTCATCTCCTTCTCTTCTATTTTTGGCTATTATGCTTTTTTTATGCAAAAAAATCCTAAATGATAACTCATTTAGGATTTTTTGAAACTAGATTTCTTTATATTTTTTCATTTTTATTGCTCCAAATGCTACAAATGCTAATGTTATTGGGAATAATACTGCTATTGTTTTATTACCTGTATTTGGTATTCTTGTATCTGATGTTGATTTTTCTTGTAATCCACAATTTTTACATTTTCCATTTACATTTACATGTTTTGCTCTTGTTCCATCTATTTCTTTTCCACAGTCTTTGCATACTTGCCAATGTTCTGTTTCATCTGTTTTCCATTCTCTGTTTTTATGTTTACATTCTTCTACTGCTTCTGAAACCTTACCACATTTACATTTTCCATTTGTATAGCTATGTGCTGCTTTTGTTCCTTCTATTTCTGCTCCACAGTCCTTACATTCTTGCCAGTGTTGATTTGTATTGTATTTCCACTCTTTATTTGCATGTGTACATTCTGCTGTTTCTTCTGTTTTTCCACAGCTACATTTTCCATTTGTATATGAGTGTTTCTCTTTGTTTAGTTCTTTTCCACAATCATTACATTCAGTCCAATGGTATAAGTCATCTGTTTTTAAGGTTGTGTTTGTATGTTTACATTCATAAGTACATACTGAGCATTTTCCATTTACAAAGCTATGTGCTGATTTTGTTCCTGATATTTCTATTTCGCAGTCTTTACATACTTGCCAATGTTCTTTTACAGTATATCTCCATTCTTTGTTTGTATGCTTACATTCTTGTACTTCTTCTACTTTTCCACATCTACATTTTCCATTTGTGTATGAGTGTTTTTCTTTGTTTAGTTCTGTGCCACAAGAATTACATTCATTCCAATGATATGTATTATCTTTTTTTAATGTTGTATTTGAATGTTTACATACGTAATTGCATACTGTACATTTTCCATTTGCAAAAATATGCTTTGTTCTTGTTCCTGCTATTTCTTTTCCACAGTCTTTGCATACTAACCAATGTTCCGTAGGTGTTGCGGCCCATAGTTTAGTTTCATGTTTACATTCTACTGGTGTTATAACATCACCACATTTGCATTTTTGATTTCCATCATATTGGTGGTTTTCTCTTATTATTTTATTACATACTGTGCAAGTTCCTGTATGTGTATTTTTATCTAGTTTTTCCCATTTTTGAATTGTGTGTGTTGCTCTTGTGTTTGGCACTTCAACTTGGCAAATTTTACAATCTTGCCAATGTGATGTTTCGTCTCTTCTCCATATTGTGCTTGAGTGTTTGCATTTGTAAGAACATTCTTTGCAAACTCCATTTTCATAAGAATGAGCTTTTCTTGAATTATTTACTTCTATATTACAAACTGTACAGATTTTCCAATGTTGATTGTCATTGCCTTTCCATTCAGTTGTTTTATGAGAACAAGCATAAGAACATTTTGAGCATACTCCATTTACATAAGTGTGTTTTATTTTTCCATGTACTGGTTCTCCACATTCTGTACATTTATCCCAGTGATATGTTTCATCCCATGTTAAATACCATGATGGATGTGTATGTTCTTTTGCTAAGCCACATTCTGCACATATTCCATTTACGTATGTTTTGTGTTTACATGCCCAAGAACATTTTGAACATACTCCATTTACATAAGTGTGTCTTATTTTTCCATGTACTGGTTCTCCACATTCTGTACATTTATCCCAGTGATAATATTCATCCCATGCTAAATACCATGATGGGTGTATATGCTTAACTGATTCACCACAATATAAACATATTCCATTTATATATGATGGATGTTTACATTTATAGTTACATCTTGTACATACACCTTTATTGTAAATATGTTCTGCCTTATCAAATATTACTCCACAGCCTGAACATTTCTTCCAATGATATATTTCATCAGTTTCTTGAAAATATGTGTTGTGTTTACAATTATCACTTTGTTTTGCTCCACATTTTATGCATTTACCATTTTTATAGGTATGTGGTTCTGCCATTGGTATTCCGCAATATTTGCATCTACCTGAATGAACGCTTATGTAATCTTCCCACGCATCACAATAGTGATTACATTCTGTTGCTTTTGTTTGATTATCTAGCAATACAAAAATTCCTATTATTGCCATTAATAACACTGTAGAAACAACAGTGAAAATAATTAATCTTTGTTTTCTCATAAATATCCCCCCTATTTTTATTTGTTTCTTCAACCTTTTCCATTATACAACATTTAACATAATGTTGCAATAGTTTTGTAATCTTTTTGTAATCTTTTTGTAATAATTCTTGTTTTTCCTGTTTTCGTAGGTTTTTCTGGCTAAAAAAAAGATGTGATTATTTATATCACATCTTTGTTACTATATATTTATTCTATCTTTAAATGTTTTATGTATTTGTTTTTTCAATAGTTTGTTTTTTTCATCTTCGAGTTCTTTATCTTCTTGAATTATTTTCATTGCTATGCTTTGAACATTTTTTAACATATCTATATCTTGAAATAGATTTGCTATTTTAAACTCTGGAAGTCCATGTTGTTTTGTTCCAAAGAATTCGCCTGAGCCACGAAGTTCCAAATCTTTTTCTGATATCTTAAAGCCATCATTTGTTTCTACCATTATTTTCATTCTTTCTCGTGTGTTTTCTCCGTGTCCTTTATATTTTAATATACAATAAGATTTATATTTCCCTCGTCCTACTCTTCCTCTTAACTGATGAAGAGTGGCCAGTCCAAAGCGTTCTGCATTTTCTATTACCATTATTGTGCTATTGGGAACGTCTACGCCTACTTCAATTACAGTGGTTGATATTAAAATATCTATTTCCCCATTTTTAAATTTTTCCATTATATCGTCTTTTTCTTTTTTCTTTAGCTTTCCGTGTATGTACTCAACTCTATAATTCTTAAAAGTATCATTTTTGTATTTTTCTGCTATTTCTAAGACTGATTTTGCATTTATTTCTTCTGATTCTTCAACCAGTGGGCATACAATGTAGCATTGTCTTCCTTCTTTTATTTGTTGTTTTATAAAATTATTAACTCTTTCCTCTTTTGAGCTGTCTACTGCGAAAGTATCAATTTTCTGCCTATTTGGTGGCAATTCATCTATTATTGATATATCCAAGTCTCCATATAATATCAGTGCTAAGGTTCTTGGTATTGGAGTTGCAGACATAACTAATACATCTGGATTTTCTCCCTTACTACTTATTGTTGCTCTTTGCCTTACTCCAAACCTGTGCTGTTCATCTGTTACAACTAGTCCTAGTTTGCAAAATTCAACATTTTCCTCTAATAAAGCATGTGTTCCAATAATTATATTTATATTTCCATTTTTTAGCTCTTCGAATATTTTTTCCTTTTGTTTTTTTGGAGTTCCACTTACCAAAAGTTCACATTTTATATTAAACATATCAAAAATTTTTATAAAGTTCTCATAATGTTGTTTTGCTAAAATTGCTGTTGGTACCATAACAGCAGCTTGATAACCTGACTCTACTGCCTTATATGTTGCACACATTGCTACAGCAGTTTTTCCGCTTCCCACATCTCCTTGCAAAAGTCTATTCATCGATTTTGCACTTTCCATATCTTCATCAATTTCTTGTAATACTCTTTTTTGTGCCCTTGTAAGTTCAAATGGTAGCTTATAAATTATATCACTCATTTTCGCTTCTTTACTAAATTGTATACCTGTTTTATTTTTATCATAATTACTTTTTAATGTAAGCAAAGCTAGTTGCATTATTAGTAATTCTTCAAATACTAATCTTTTTCTCGCTTCATTATATTTCTCAAAGTTTTCTGGAAAATGTATTTGTTTTATCGCTTCATTTTTAGACATTAAGTGGTATTTACTTACTAAATAATCTGGTATTGTTTCTGGTAGGTCTTGTACCTGGCTTAAACCATTTTCAATTATCTTTCTTAGGTTATTTTGTGAAAGTTCATTTATACTTGGATATATTGGTATAATTCGCCCAGTATTTTTATTTGATTCTTCATCATCAAATATCGGGCTCATTATTTCTATTTGATTAATTTTTCTTTTTACTTTTCCGTAAAACTTGTATATTTCTCCAACTTTAAATTTATTTTTCAAATAAAAGCTATTAAACCAAGTAAGAGTACAAGTTGCTGTTTCATCTCTTACTATTAGCTTGTATATAGACATATTTTTTCTTATTTTTATTTCTGTCATTTTTGATACGCATTTAGCTTCTATGAGTGCTTCTTCTCCATCATTTAAGTCTGCAATGTTCTTTTTTATTCCCCTATTTTCATAACCTCTTGGGTAGTAAGTTATAACATCTTCTAAAGTATATATGCCTAATTTATTTAATTGCTTGATTCTGTTTGGTCCAACACCTTTTATATATTTAGCGTCATTTAATAAATCTACCATTTTTTCCTCTCTATACTTATTTATTTAATTTGTATAATTTATATTCTAGCCCTGTGTTACGTTTTTTTGTTTCTGTGTTTTGAAGCATATACTCTACTATTTTATTTGTTCCTAATACTATTAGTAACTTTTTAGCTCTCGTAATTCCTGTATATAGCAAGTTTCTTGTAAGTAACATTGGTGCTGCTGGTGGCAAGCACATTATTACCACGTCAAATTCGCTTCCTTGTGACTTGTGAATTGTTATTGAATAACTATGTTCTAATTGTTCTAATTCATTAAATTCATACCAGGCCTTTTTTTCATCATCAAACTTTATTTCTATTTGCTTTGTAATATCATCAATTTTCGTAATTGTTCCAAGTTCTCCGTTGAAAATTCCCGTACCATCTTCCTTATGATTTTTTTCCCAATAAATATCATAATTATTTTTTATTTGCATTACCCTATCTCCAACTATGAAAGTTCTATCTCCTTGTTTTTTTTGCGGGATTTCCTGGTTGTTTGTTTTTTGATTTAACATTGGATTTAATGCATTTTGAAGTTCAACATTTAATTCTTTTGTGCCTAATTTTCCCTTTTTAGTTGGTGTTAGAACTTGAATATCTTTGAAAAAATCATAATTTCCAAATTTTTTCAGTCTTCCTGAGCATAGTGAAATAACGTCTTCTAGCATTTTACTAGTGTTTGGTTCATTTATGTAGAAAAAGTCTTGTAGTTTTCCTTCTAGTTCTTCTTTTTTTACATCTAGAAAACTTTCTCCATTATTTACTTTGTGTGCATTTGTAATTATCTGGCTTTGTGCAGCTTGTCTAAATATTTCGTTTAATTCAATAGTTTCAATTACGCCTGAGCCTATAATATCTTTTAATACATTTCCTGGTCCTACTGATGGTAATTGATCTATATCTCCAACCAAAACAATTTTTGTTCCAATAAATAGTCCCTTTAATATGTAGTTCATTAAAAAAACATCTACCATGGAAGCTTCATCTATTATAATTACATCACAATCAATAGGCTCTATTTGATAATCTACTCTCTCCATGCCTAATGTTTCTTCAGTTTTTCCTAAACAAAGTAGTCTATGAATTGTTGTAGCTTCTTCTCCTGTTGCCTCACTCATTCTTTTTGCTGCTCTACCTGTTGGTGCACAAAGTACTACCTTTTTGTTTTCATTTTTATAAAGTTCTATTATAAATTTTATAATTGTTGTTTTTCCTGTACCTGGCCCGCCTGTAATAATGCATACATTATTTTCATTTACTGTTTTTATAGCTTCTTTTTGTTTTTGTGATAATGCTATATCATTTCTCTTTTCTTCTTCTTTAAATTTTTTCTCAAAATCTTTTATTTTCTTTATATTTTTGCTTTGCTTTAATGTTATTAATTTTTCGGCAATGTTTTTTTCACAACAATATAAGCTATTTAAGTATACCCATTCTATTTGTTCTACATTTTCTATTGCTATTATTTGCCTTGCCTTTAAATTTATGAGATTATTTTCTATGTATTGTGGCTCTACATCTAGTAAATTTTGTACAAATGTTATTAAGTTTTGCTTTTCTACACAAGTATTCCCATTATTTGTTGCTATTGCCAAACTGTATTTTATTGCACTTTCTATTCTACTATCACTATTATTAGCAAGCCCTAAATCTAAAGCCATTTTGTCTATTTTTTTAAAATCTACTCCATAGGTTATATCTAGCAATACATAAGGATTAGTCTCAATTACTGCTATTGCATCCTTTCCAAAAATTTCATATACTTTTTTACAGTTTGCAGCTGATATTCCAAATTTTTCTAAGAATCCAACTATTTCCCATAAGCTCCATTTTTCATTAAATTCTTCACTAATGGTTCTGGCCTTATTGTTATTTATTCCTTTGACAGTTGCAAGTTTTTCTGGTTCAAATTTTAAAACATGCAGGGTTTCTTCTCCAAATTTCTCTATTATTTTTTTTGCTGTTGCTGGGCCTACTCCACTAATTATTCCACCTGCTAAATATCTTTCTAGTGCTTCTAAGGTTTCTGGCATAATTTTTTCAAATGTTTCTACTTTAAACTGTCTACCGTAATCTGGATGTGTAACAAATTTGCCTACAAGTTTTAAACTATCTCCATTGTTTGTAAAAGGCAAATACCCTGTTATAATGGTGTTTTCATCTTCTGTTTTGAATTCAGCTACCATGTATCCATTTATTTCGTTTTCATAAATTATATCTGTTATTTGACCTTTTATTTCCAAATTGTTCTCCTTTTTTATTAAAAATATTGACAATTTGATTTTTTATGGTATAATACTTTGTCAATATGTTTATCGAATTTTTGTTCTATGTTTTTATGTATTCATGTGCACAGGCTCTAATTAGTCTGTTCATAATTGCTAGTCCTAATCCAGTTGTTTCTACACCTTCAACAAGTATTAATTCAGCGTTACATTTATCTGCTTTTCTTAAAAGTGCAAATATATTATGGCTTATTTCTTCTAATGTATTTCCCATATCAAGCTTATATTCTGCATTATATTTATCAATATTTCCGTGTTTTGCATATTACTACTGTTTTTTTATTTTGGGCTAGCTCATTTATTTTTTCTACCATTTTACTATTTTCTTCGCTATATACTAGCACACATTTTGTATTAGGTGCATAGTGCTTATATTTTATCCCTGGAGACATTACTTTTTCTCCTTCTTTGTATTCTCCAAGAATTTGCTTTTCAATATATACTGGTATACCTAGGTTTTCAATGTCTTCTGGTGTAACTTTTCCTGGTCTTAATATATGTACAACTCCATCAATTACTCTAATAACTGTTGATTCTACTCCAATATCAACTTTTCCTCCATCTATTACATATTCTACTTTTCCGTCTAGTTCACCTATTACGTCTTCTACTTGTGTGCCACTTGGTTTTCCTGATATGTTGGCACTTGGAGCTGCTATTGGGCAGTTTGAGTATTCTATCAGTTTATGTGCTATTATATCGCTTGGCATTCTTATAGCAACTGTGTCTAACCCTCCTGTAATTACATCTGGCACAACTGTTTTTTTCTTAAATACTATTGTTAATGGGCCTGGCCAAAATTTTTCGATAAGTTTTTCCTCTACCTTTCCAACTTCCATTACTAATTTTTTTAACATTTCTAAATTTGCTATATGTGCTATTAATGGGTTATCACTTGCACGACCTTTTGCAATATATATTTTTTTAACCGCTTCTTCATCTAAAGCATTTGCTCCTATTCCATATACTGTTTCTGTTGGAAATAAAACTAATTTTCCTTGTTTTATTGCTTCTGCTGGAGCTTTTAATTCTTCATAATTTTGCTCATTTCTAAAATCTATATATTTTGATTTCATGTTTTATCACCTTAAAATTATTCATCATCTAAAAAGTCTTTATATGTTTTTATTATGTTTATATTAAATTTACCTGGTTTGACGTTAAAGCTTTGTTTAACTTTTACATCTACCTCATATAAATCTTTTAGTTTTTGTATGTTTTCTTTTTTGTGTCCTACTACGTTGTTCACATTTTCTGGGTTTACTTCAATTTCAACTTCTGCAACTTTTGTGTTTATCTTTTTTATTGCTGACAAGATTTTATCATACCAAATACTATCTTCAACTAGTTGTCCAAAAGCTTCATGGTATGGTCCTGCAACTACTTCACTATTAATATTTTCTGGATTTGATATAATATCTGTGTTTTGTAAGCCCATTCTTATTACTGTAATTTTCTTTTTATCAAAGAAATAGTATAGCTCTTTGCATCTTTCCACAGCTTGCTCTATTGTTATTGGATGATATTCGCCTTTTGCAAAATCTTTTGCAAGTTCTGTTTTTTTAATTACTAAAACTGGATATAGTCTTACTATTTTTGGTTTTAATTTTGCTAAGTCTTTTGCTGTGTTTAGTTCATCTATCCATGTGCTGTCTGGCAGTCCTATCATCATTTGATGTCCTAATGTAAAACCATATCTTCTAATTAATTTTGAAGCTTTTTTTACATCTGCAAATGTATGTCCTCTTTTAGCTTTTTGTAATATGTAATCATTTGTGCTTTGAACTCCTAATTCGATTGTTTTCACTCCATATTTTTTTAATAGTTTTAGTTTCTTTTTATCTATATAATCTGGACGTGTTGATATTCTAATTCCATCAACTTGTTTGTTTTTTACATATTTATATGCTACCTTTAATAACTTTTCTTGCAGTTCCATATCAATGCCTGTAAAACTTCCTCCAAAGAAAGCTATTTCTGTATATAATTTTTCCTCTTTAAAGCTATTTAGAAATTCTTTTACTGTATTTTCAACATCTTCTTCTGTTATTTGTTTCATTTGCCCACTTATGCTCTTTTGATTGCAAAATATACAATCATTTGGGCAACCTAAATGTGGAACAAATACTGGTATTACATATTGTTTTGACATTTTTACCTCCAAATATTTTTTAAAGCCTCTCATTATATTTTACTTTTGTAAAGCAATACGGGCAGCTTCCATTTCAGCTTGTTTTTTTGTGTTTCCTTGCCCTGTTGCTAAATACTTTCCATTACATTTTACCTCTGCTATAAATGTTTTGTCATGGTCTGGTCCTTTTTCTTCTACTATTATGTATTCAATATTTACGCTTCCATGTTTTTGTAATTCTTCTTGAAGAACTGTTTTGTAGTCCTTTTGGCCTACACTTTTACTTGCTTGTTCTATTGCTTCTTTTAGGTTTTCTAATATGAATTGTTTTGCCTTTTCTAATCCTGCATCCATGAATATGGCTGCTATAACTGCTTCTACACTGTCTGCAAGCATTGCTGGTTTATGGCTTCCTCCACTTAGTTTTTCGCTTTTTCCTAAGTATAATAGCTCATCAAAATGATATTTTAATGCTATTTTGTGTAAGCTTTTTTCACATACTACACTTGCTCTAACCTTTGTCATTTCTCCTTCTTTAAGTTTTTTATATTTATTATAGAGATATTCACTTACAGTAAATTCTAAAATTGCATCTCCTAAAAATTCTAATTTTTCATTACTTTCTATCTTTTTTTCGTGTGCATAAGAGGTATGTGTAAATGCTGTTTTTAATAATTCTATATTTTTAAATTTGTACTCAATTTTATTTTCAAATTCCTCTAAATTCATTTTTTCTCCTTAATCTCTTGATTTTATTACAATTAGTATTCCATCTTTTACTTTAATTTTCGCCGTTTTTTCTATTTGCTCATTACTTACTCCTAGGCTGTTTCCAATAGTTAATGTATAGTTTTCCAATGGATATTTCATACCTGTTATTGTTATACCTTCTACCTGAGTTGTTAATGGCATTATTGATATGTACTTATATAGGTTGTTTTTTTCAATTATTAGCTCATTATTTATTAACTCTATTTCATTATGTTCATTTATAATTTTGGCTTTGATGTTGTTATCTAATGCTATCTTTAAAACATTAATATTTGCTAATACATGGTCTATTCTTGTTCCTATTGCCCCTATTATTACAAATTCACTGCTTTTAAGTTTAATTGCTAAATTAATTGCCTCTTCAGTATCTGTAAAATCTTTTTCAGGTTTTAGTTCATTTATTTTTATTTTTTGTGTTTTATATTTTTCTAAAACTTTTTTATCTATTGAATCGAAATCGCCTAGTATGTAGTCTGGAATCACTTTTAACTTGTCTAAACTTTCTAGTCCTTTATCAACAGCTATTATTATATCATATTTATTTTGTTTTAGGTGTTTTTCTAGAAAATTTTTATTAATTTTACCCCCGTGTAATTATTAAGGTTTGCATATATATTCCTCCTAGCAAATAGGAACGACTTTTAAAATGTCGTTCCTTAAATTTAAAACTATTATTTTTGGATTGCTTCCATTGTTTCTTTTGCAATTTCCAACTCTTCATTTGTTGGAATTACATACATTTTTATTTTTGATTCTGGTTTACTTATTATTCCTTCGTATTGTTCATCATCATTATGAGAATCATCAAATACTATTCCTAATGGCTCTAGTCCTGTTACACATCTATTTACTACATCAGGATTGTGTTCACCTATTCCACCTTCAAAGATTATTGCATCTACATGTCCTAATGCTGCCATATATGCTCCAATATATTTTTTTACTCTGTATGCAAACATATCTAATGCTAAATCTGCTCTCTTATCTCCTTGTGCTGCTAATACTTTTAAGTCTCTTACGTCTCCTGTTTTTTGAGATATTCCTAGTAAGCCTGATTTTTTATTTAATATCGTCATCATTTCTTCTATACTTATATTGTCTTTTCTCATTATAAATTCTAATATTGCTGGATCTAGGTCTCCTGATCTTGTTCCCATGATTAATCCTTCAAGTGGTGTTAATCCCATTGATGTGTCAATACATACTCCACCTTTTATTGCGGCTATACTTGAGCCATTTCCTAAGTGGCAAGATATAATGTTGATTTCTTCTTTTTTCTTTCCTAGAACTTTTGCAGCTTCTTCTGCTATAAATTTATGTGAGCTACCATGTGCTCCATATCTTTTTATTGCATATTTCTCATAATATTCATAAGGAATAGCATAAAGTGAAGCATATTCTGGTATAGTTGTATGGAAAGATGTATCAAATACTAATACTTCTGGTGTATTTGGCATTAGTTTTTTACATGCATTAATTCCTTGTAAATGTGCTGGATTATGAAGTGGTGCATATTCAATAGATGTGTTATACTCTTTTAAAACTTCATCTGTTACAACAGTTGTTTTTGTAAAGTTTGGTCCACCATGTACTATTCTGTGTCCTATTGCGTCTATTTCGTCAACACTTTTTATTACTCCTTTTTCTGGATCAAGTAAATATTTCATTACCAATTCAAAAGCTACTGTGTGGTTTGGTAATTCTACTTCATCTCTTGTTTTCTTTCCATCTTTTTTGTATTCAATAAATGGCTTATCTATTGATTTTACGCCTATTCTGTCACATCTTCCTGATGCTAATACTTCATCATTTTTCATATCTATTAATTGATATTTTAATGATGAACTTCCACAGTTAATTACTAATATTTTCATTTCTAACTCCTTTTTAAATCCTCAAAATTAATTTTGTGCTGCTTGCACAGCTGTTATTGCAACAACGCCTACTATATCATCTGCTTTGCAACCTCTTGATAAATCGTTTACTGGTTTTGCCATTCCTTGGCATACTGGTCCATAAGCTTCGGCTTTTGCTAATCTTTCAACAAGTTTATATCCAATGTTTCCTGCATTTAAGTCTGGGAATATTATTGTGTTTGCTTTTCCAGCTACATTGCTTCCTGGCGCTTTACTTGCTCCAACTGTTGGAACTAATGCTGCATCTAATTGCATTTCTCCATCTAAAACAAGCTCTGGTGCTTTTTCCTTTGCAAGTTTTGTTGCTTCTTGAACTTTGCTTACATCTTCTGATTTTGCACTTCCATAAGTTGAATATGAAAGCATTGCAATTCTTGGTTCTTTTCCTATAATTTGTTTAAAGCTTTCTGCTGTTGAAATTGCAATTTCTGATAATTCCTCACTATTTGGTTTTGGGTTTAATGCGCAGTCTGAAAACATGAATACTCCGTTTTCACCATATTCGCAATTTGGAACAACCATTACATTAAATGTTGAAACTAATTTTGTTCCTGGTTTTGTTTTTAATATTTGAAGTGCTGGTCTTAATGTATCTGCTGTAGAGTGTGCAGCTCCTGATACTAATCCATCTGCTTCTTCTTTTTTTACCATCATCATTCCAAAAAATACTGGGTCTAACAATTTTTGTTTTGCTTCTTCAACTGTCATTCCTTTAGCTTTTCTTAATTCATAAAAGCTTTCTACATATTCATCATATTTTTCAGAAGTTTTTGGATCTACTATATTTGCTTTTGATATATCTAAATTATTTTCTTCTGCAATTTTTTTAACTTCTTCTTCGTTTCCAATTAATACTACTTTTGCAAATCCTTCTTCACATATTTTATGAACTGCTGTTAGTGTTCTTAAATCTGTTGCTTCTGGCAATACTATAGTTTTAATATCTTTTCTTGCCCTGTTTTTAATTTCTTCAATAAAATTCATATTTCTCCTCCTTATCAACTTTATTATTATATAACAAAAAAGCCTAAAATTCAATATTTTAGGCTTTTTTATTTTATATTTTTATAATACATATTTTTTTATTAACATTATTCCACTTGCAAAAATGATTAATGTTACACCTGCTAGCCATATATAAGATACTGCTCCACCTGTTTTTAGTTCTAGAATTACTAATGCTTTGTCGTCATCATCTTCTTGTTGATTATCATAATCATCTGTTATAACATTGTCTGGTGTTGAATCTATATCTTTTGATCCTTTATCATTATAGTCTTCACTTATTTCTGCTATGTTTGTTTTTAATCCAAGATTTTCTGAACCATTTATCCACGTAAATACTACTTCTATTGTTGCTGTTTCTCCTGGTTGTAATAAGGTGTTTTCTAATGCTCTTGTTGTAATCTTGTTTTCTCCCTCTTTTGTCCAAATTGGGTTGTCTTCTGCTACGAATTTTAGTCCTGCTGGGATATAGTCTGTTATTTCTGTTGCATATCCAGCTATTTCACCTTCATTTTTGATTATTATGTTGTATACAAATTTTACTGTTGTTTTGTTTAATTTTTTCTTATCTATTACTACTTTTGCTATTGGTTCTGGATCATCATAAGGTGTAAAGCCGGTGTCTGTAACTGTTGTTTTTCCATCAACTGTTACTATTGTTTGTGTTACCCATTTTAATAATGCCAAATCGAAATATTTTACATAGATTTTTTCAATATCTTGGTCATCTTCACCTTCATTCCATTGATCTGGTATTGAATCTATATCATCAATATCTATTTCATTTCCATCTTCATCTACTGCTTTGTCTTTTGTTATTTGTGCTTTGTTTATTATTATTCTATCTTCTTGTGTAATATTTTCTTCCATTACTTGGAAAGCAACTTTTACATCTGCATGATCAGGATTTGTTTCATCAATTTCCTTTGTAGAATCAAAGGCATTTAATAAAGTATTTTCCAAATATTTAGTTCTTATTTCTACTGCTTTTGTTGGATCTGTAGTTTCCTCGCCATTTGCATCATACATTTTCCATTTGTAATCTATATTTGTTTGATGTTGTGGTAAGAATACTAAGCCATCTGGTATATCATCTGATAATTCCATTACATAACCTAGTGTTGAGCCTTCATTGTACACTCTTATTGTATATGTTACAATATCACTATTTGCTACATATACAGGTGTTTTGTCATGTACATATTCAATGCCCTTATCTGCATTTGCTGTTGGTCTTGGTATTCTTGTTGTTACTTCATCTCCATTTACTGCTGTAATGAATTTACGAAGTGCTAAGTCAAAATATCTTAATTCTAGTGGTTCATAGTCATCATCATCTTCTTGATATGAGCTATTATCTGTTGGTGGTATGTAGTTGTCTGTGTCAACATTATCTGGTGTTGAATCTCTATCTTCTTTTTGAACTGCATTTCCGTTTTCATCTACTGCCTTATCTTCTTGTACTTCTGCTATATTTCTTAAGCTTCCTTTAAATGTGTTTTCTGCAAGCACAATACAAGTTACTTCTATGTCTCGATAATATAATCCATCTGTTCCATTTGTTGATTGTTGCCATTTATCGTCTGCATCAATATCAGTAGATTCTTTTTCTGAATCATAAGCTTTTATTATTTCATCTTCTAATGCTGTTGATGTTAATTTTGCTTTTCCTTCTAAAATTTTTACTTCGCTTAAACTTGTCTTTCCATAGAAGTCACTAAGTTCAAGATTCTTTATAGCTGCCTCTGTTTGATATAGTCCATTTGCTCCAACTAAGTCTTTAGTCTTTGTTGTTTCATCTATTACAGGAACCCAGAAATTATCTGTATTTGTTTTGTAGTCCATTAAGTATCCCAAACCTTCTGGAATATAATCAGCAATTTTTGTAGCATATCCGTCTATTTCACCTTCGTTATATACTCTTATTTTGTATGTTACAATATCACCTTGTTTTACAACTACAGGTTTCTTTGAATGTGTATATTTTGCTGTTGTTATTCTTCTACCTGTTGCATCTGTTGTATTTAACTTACTTGTATCAACGCTTGGAATTCTATCTGTTATATTTTTTCCATTTACTTTAGTTATGAATTTTCTAAGAGCTAAATCAAATTCAAGCTCTTTTTCGTTTTCAACTTTAATAACTAATTTGTTGTCTACAATATCTAAAATTACTCCATCAACTGTTTGTATTGGTTCTCCATTTACATTTATAAATTCTGCTGAGTCTAATACATATCTAGTGCCTTCATTGTTTAGCTTTGTTTTTACTTTTATTCTAATTTTACCATTAATAGCTATATATCCATTTGGTGCTGATATTTCTTCTAATTCATATATGAATTCTTGTCCTTCTTCTGTTATTGGTATAAATGGGCAATTAAATGTTCCGTCTCCATTATTTGTTATTGTAATTACTTTACGGTCATCTGTAACCATTGTGAATTCTGCACCATATAATAGATTTCCGTTCTTATCTCTTTTTTCTAGTACAATATTGAAGTCGCCTTCAATTACTTCTTCTTTTTCTATTTTTACTACTGGTTGGTCTTCATTTGTTGCAACCCATAAAGTTGCTGTTGTGTTATATATTTTTTCATACTCACAATTTAATTCTATGTTTACATCGCTTAAATCATATACTGTGCCTAGTCTAGTTGGTATTTTTAAGTAGAAGTTTCCTTGTCCTATTGCATTTTCTATTGATGTTATGTTTGTTGTAGTATCACCTGGATTTTTAACAACAAATACTATTGGAGTATCATCTTGAGTTTCTGGTATTACCTCTCCGTTTTTGTCTTTAACTTTGATTGTTAGGTTATAATCAACATCTCCATCTGTTTTTGTTATATTAAATGGTCCAATTACTGTGTAGTTGTTGCTTGTACCTACTGTTTTTGATTGACTGTCTAAATTGAATTTAGGTTTTACTGGTGTTACATTTCTTGGTTCGCCTATTCCATAATTAGCTGCTTGAGTTTTTGCATTTTCTACAAAATATTTATATAAAGCATCTATTGCTCTTTGCTTTTCTTCACTTAATGATTCTGTATCAATTTTTGTTGTATTACTTAATTTATATGTATCTAATAAAGAAAGTGAATTTTGTCCGCCATTATCATCATAGTTTGCAAAATACCATAATGCCATTTGTTGTACAAATTCTATATCATCATCTGTTAAATCATTTAGCTGAGTTGATGATACATTATTTCCGCCATCATATTCTAATGTCTTTTTTAATAGTCTTTCTTTCATAGCAACATGGTCAGTATGTTCTGGTAAATACATATTGTCAATTATCCATAACATTGCATTATATTCAGGATTTTGAATATTATATCCTATTACACTATTATAATAATTCATTACAGAGGTAGCATCTGTTTTTAAATTAAATTTTTCTGTATATGTTACATCATTGTCTAAGCGTCCATTTGGATTTAAGTTGTTTACATTCTCAGAATTTCCAAATCCTATTCCACTTCTCAAACAATATAGTGCATCCTCATGAACATAATTTGTACCATTATTTTTTATTATTTTAAATACTGTATGCACATTTCCATTTGGAGTTGTTACAGTGTATTTTTTAGATGTGTAAGGTCTCTGGTCTGTAATGTTCAAATTCATTGTATTTGTAGCAAAGATTTCATTACCTAAAAGCAATGTTACTACAAATATAAATACCAAAGTTAATAATAGTTTTAATTTTTTCATAATACTCTCCTTATTTGTTAATATTAATATTATATATATTATTTTTATAATGTCAATACTCTAAAATTTAATGGCTCTTTTGTTACTTACGGCTATAATACCTGCATTTTTTCTTTTAAAATATTACATTTTTTTTACATTTTTTATTTTTTTGTTATATTTTATTTAGAATTCTTGATTCCGTAAGTAATTAAACTTTTTTGTTTTGACATATTTGTTCATAATAATACCTTTTCTAACTCCTTTATTATACTACAAATAAGGCTTTTTTTCAACTAATTCTTTGAAATTACTAACATTTGTAAATTTTACACAAAATTTATAGCTATTTTTTATTTAACTATTGACTTTTTCAAATTATTTTGGTATTATATTAATGTTTCAATCAAAGAAACAAAATGCGGAAGTAGCTCAGTTGATAGAGCGATGCCTTGCCAAGGCATAGGTCGCGGGTTTGAGCCC
>ERZ772883.250-NODE-250-length-62122-cov-11.472876_pt1 | contig 62122 bp, 60 predicted proteins | sample MGYA00580575_ERZ772883 | MGnify/ENA primary metagenome ERZ772883 (study PRJEB29015, sample SAMEA2737666) | human gut metagenome | biome: human gut; feature: human-associated habitat; material: faeces | place: China | collected 2012 ... | reverse complement strand
ACTGACCGAGCCGGCAGGCGAGACCCCCAACAAGCAGCGTTTGGGAGCCTGTGGCTATCCAAAGGCATTGCTTGCCGTTTTTACTTCAAGATTGTGGTGCCTCACAAAGGTTTTGTACTTACATCGTTTTAATCTCAACGCACATCCCCTTTTCCCGTTTTAATTTCCCTTGCTGTATTCTGATTACACAAGGAGGGAACGTCAATGGGGATTACAAGATCCATCCGGAAACTTGAACAGGAATTTGATTTAAAGGCTGAGCGATTCATTTGCAAGCATCCGCTTTTTGGATTTCTTTTCGTTTTTGTGGGGATGCCAATATTTATTTTGATCTGTGTTTGTATCAGCACAACGATCATTGCTCTGCCGATTGCGTGGCTGCTTGGCTTCCTGTAACCTTTATCTGATTTTAAGACTGCTACGAAATGGCTAACGCAATTTTTAGAGAAAAGAGGGTATCATGTGGTCAGCGTTCAGAAAAGGAGAAAAAATTATGCAAATTATGATCGCAATCATTGGCATATGTGCAGCGGCAATGCTACTGTGGTATGTCTATATTTTGATGAAGGGAGCTGATTAAGCATGACGGCTGTTATCCAGTACATTCTTTACCTGGTCATTCTGGTTGCCTTGGCAGTTCCGCTGGGTGCTTACATCAAAAAGGTGATGAACGGAGAGAAAACATTCCTGTCCAGGGTGCTCACCCCCTGCGAAAACCTGGTTTACAAGGTGATGCGGGTGAACAGGGATGAGCAAATGAATTGGAAGCAGTACACGGCCAGTGTGCTGATCTTTTCCGGGATCGGACTGGTGTTCCTGTTCCTGCTCCAAATCCTGCAGGGAGTCCTTCCCGGCAATCCCCAGGGTCTTCCCGGTGTGAAATGGGATTTGTCCTTTAATACCGCTTCCAGTTTTGTGACCAATACCAACTGGCAGGCCTATTCCGGCGAGTCCACATTGAGTTACCTGAGCCAGTCTCTTGGCCTCACGGTTCAGAACTTTGTCTCTGCTGCAACCGGAATTGCAGTCCTGTTTGCTCTGATCCGTGGTTTTATCCAAGTAAAAACTTCTGGTCTTGGCAGCTTTTGGGTGGATATGACCCGTATCATCATCCATATCCTGATTCCGCTAAACCTTGTCATTTCTCTGCTGCTGGTGGGCGGCGGTGTGATCCAGAATCTGAAAGGCGCCGAAACCGTATCACTGGTGGAGCCTGTCGCAGTCAGCGCGGATGGCGAGATATTGGACGGCGCAGTGATTGACGAGGATGCGGGAACGGTTACGGTAGATGGCATTCTTGTCCCTGACGCGGAGATTGTAACGGAACAGTTTGTGCCCATGGGACCTGCGGCAAGCCAGGTTGCCATTAAACAATCAGGTACCAACGGAGGCGGATTTAATGGCGTGAATTCGGCGCATCCGCTGGAGAACCCTAACGCCTTTACAAATCTGATTGAGATGATTTCCATTTTGCTGATTCCGGCGGCTCTTTGCTTTACCTTTGGCTCAGCGGTAAAGAACAAAAAGCAAGGTGTGGCCATATTTGCGGCGATGTTTATTTGCCTGTGCATCGCCCTTGGATGTATCGCGGTCAGTGAACAGGCGGGCACAGCGCAGCTTGCACAGGACGGCGCAGTCAATATGACCATGATCGATCAGGCCGGAGGAAATATGGAGGGAAAAGAGACCCGCTTTGGCATTGCGGCTTCCTCTACCTGGGCGGCATTTACCACAGCAGCCTCCAACGGCTCCGTCAACTCCATGCACGACAGCTATACACCGCTTGGCGGAATGATCACCATGCTGCTGATGCAGCTTGGCGAGGTGATCTTCGGCGGCACTGGCTGCGGTCTGTATGGAATGCTGGCATTTGCCATCCTGACGGTGTTTATTGCCGGACTGATGGTGGGCAGGACACCAGAGTTTCTTGGAAAAAAGATTGAGCCATTTGAGATGAAGTGGGCGGTGCTGGTTTGTCTGGCTACGCCGATTGGAATTCTGGTGGGAAGCGGCATTGCGGCTTTGGTGCCTTCTGTGATGGACAGTCTGAACAACGGAGGGGCGCATGGTTTCTCGGAAATGCTGTACGCATACAGCTCTGCCGGAGGTAACAACGGTTCGGCTTTTGCGGGCTTTAACGCCAACACCGTATTTCTGAATGTCAGCATTGGCCTGGTCATGCTGTTTGTAAGATTTCTGCCCGTTGTCGGTACGCTGGCCATTGCCGGAAGTCTGGCACAAAAGAAGAAAATCGCCGCAACTGCTGGTACACTGTCTACTACAAATGCCATGTTCGTATTCCTGTTAATTTTTGTTGTGCTGCTGATCGGCGCGCTCAGCTTTTTCCCGGCGCTGGCGCTTGGCCCGCTTGCTGAGTTCTTCGGCAGTCTTGCATAAAGGAGGCGCTGTTTATGAGTGCAAAACAGAAAAACACTTTTGCTGATCAAAAGATGCTTGGCAGAGCGATTAAGGATTCATTCATCAAGTTAAGTCCCAAAACCCAGGCAGAAAACCCGGTCATGTTTTTGGTGTTTGTTTCCGCAATCCTGACCAGCGTTTTGTGGGTCGTGTCACTCTTTGGCATAAAAGATGCCCCTGGCGGCTTTACTTTGGCAATCGCCATCATCCTTTGGTTTACGGTTTTGTTTGCTAACTTCGCGGAGGCCATCGCTGAGGGCAGGGGTAAGGCACAAGCCGATTCTTTGCGGGCCTCCCGGAAAGATGTGGACGCACATAAAATTCCCTCCGCTGAGCAAAAGGACAATATCACAGTTGTTCCCTCCGCGATGCTGAAAAAAGGCGAGCTGGTCATTGTGAAGGCTGGTGAACAGATTCCGGCAGATGGAGAAGTCATTGAGGGGGCGGCCTTCGTGGATGAAAGCGCCATCACCGGCGAATCCGCCCCTGTTATTCGGGAAGCGGGCGGTGACCGAAGCGCTGTGACCGGCGGAACGACTGTCCTGTCCGACTGGATTGTGGTCAAAGTGACCAGCGAGGCTGGCGAGAGCTTTCTGGATAAGATGATCGCTATGGTTGAGGGCGCAGCGAGAAAAAAGACGCCCAATGAGATCGCATTGCAGATTTTCCTGGTGGCGCTGTCCATTATCTTTATCTTGGTAACGGTGTCCCTTTATACCTATTCGATTTTTTCTGCGAAGCTGGCGGGCATCGAGAACCCTACATCCGTAACCACGCTGGTAGCCCTCCTGGTCTGCCTTGCGCCCACCACCATCGGCGCGCTGCTCTCTGCCATTGGAATCGCAGGTATGTCAAGGCTCAATCAGGCCAATGTCCTGGCTATGAGCGGCAGGGCCATTGAAGCAGCTGGGGACGTGGATATTCTGATGCTGGATAAAACCGGAACCATCACTTTGGGCAACCGGCAGGCTTCAGAATTCATCCCGGTGGATGGTGTTGACATCAAAGAACTGGCCGATGCCGCACAGCTTTCTTCCCTGGCAGATGAGACGCCGGAAGGCAGAAGTGTTGTGGTACTGGCAAAGGAGCAGTTCGGAATCCGAGGCAGAAGCCTTCAGGACAAGGGAATGCAGTTTATTCCGTTTACCGCCGTGACCCGTATGAGCGGCGTGGACTTTGACGGAAACGAAATCCGCAAAGGCGCGGCAGATGCCATGCAGGCCTATGTCACCCGTGCAGGAGGTATGTATTCTGAGGAGTGCGACAATGTTGTCAAGTCTATTGCTTCCAAAGGCGGCACCCCTCTTGTGGTAGCGAAGAACCACAAAATACTCGGCGTGATCTATCTGAAGGATATTATCAAGCAGGGCGTAAAAGAAAAATTTGCCGATCTGCGGAAAATGGGCATCAAAACCATTATGATTACCGGCGATAACCCGATTACCGCAGCGGCCATTGCCGCAGAGGCCGGTGTGGATGATTTTCTGGCGGAAGCAACACCGGAGGGCAAGCTGGCTATGATCCGGGACTTTCAGACCAAGGGACATCTGGTTGCCATGACCGGTGACGGAACCAATGACGCTCCTGCACTGGCCCAAGCTGATGTGGCGGTGGCCATGAACAGTGGCACCCAGGCGGCCAAGGAGGCGGGCAATATGGTGGATCTGGATTCTTCCCCCACCAAGCTCATTGAGATCGTCCGAATCGGCAAGCAGCTTCTGATGACCCGTGGGAGCTTGACGACCTTTTCCATTGCCAATGATGTGGCAAAATATTTTGCCATTATCCCGGCGCTGTTTATGGGATTATATCCACAGCTTTCCGCTTTGAACATTATGGGACTTCATTCCTCCCAGAGCGCGGTGCTTTCTGCGATTATCTACAATGCGCTGATCATTATTGCCCTGATCCCGCTGGCGTTAAAGGGCGTGAAGTACCGTGAGGTTTCCGCAGGAAAGCTGCTGTCCCGGAATTTGCTGATTTACGGGTTGGGTGGTCTGATCGCGCCGTTCATTTTTATCAAGCTGATTGATGTTCTGCTGGTGTTAGCCGGCGTAGTCTAAAGAAAGGGTGAAGATAATGAAAATGGTGAAGTCGCTCTTGCCGAAAGCCCTGATGATCTTTTTGATTTTCTCGGTTGTGTGCGGCATTCTCTATACTGGTGCTGTTACAGGACTGGCGCAATTACTCTTTCCGGATAAGGCAAACGGCAGCATAATTGAAGTGGATGGAAAAAAATATGGTTGTGAGCTTCTGGGGCAGCAGTACGCCGATGATGCCCATATGTGGGGCAGAATTATGAATATTGATGTTTCCACTTATCAGGACGAGGACGGCAATACTCTGATGTATGCGGCTCCATCCAATCTTTCCCCCGCCAGCGAGGAATATGAGGAGCTGGTTGCAGAGCGGGTAGAAAAGCTGCGGGCGGCGAACCCGGATATGGACGAAACCGCGATTCCGGTTGATCTGGTCACCTGTTCCGGCAGCGGCCTTGACCCCCATATCTCTCCGGCGGCTGCCGAATATCAGGTGGCTCGAATTGCAAAGGCAAATGATATGACAGAGGATGAAGTGCGGACAATCATCGAAAAATGCACCAGTGGACGGTTCCTCGGCGTGTTTGGGGAAGAAACAGTAAATGTCCTTAAGGTGAACCTGATGCTGGATGGCATTTGGGAGGAATGAGATGAACATAGCTGCCATTATGATTCCGAAAGTTTTAACCGTGTTTCTCCATGAAACGGACACGATAAGGCAAGGGCTGGAGCGATTTACCGTTCATGGCTATACAGCGGTTCCCGTGCTGAACGAACAGGAGCAATATATCGGGAGTGTGACGGAGGGCGATTTCCTCCGTCACCTCCTGAAGATTCACACAACGGAACTGAAAACGCTGGAACAGTACAGGGTTGCAGATATTGTTCGCCGGGATTATTGTCCCCCATTGCCCATGGACGCAGAACTGGAACAGGTGGTGTCTGCGGCATTAAACCAAAACTATGTTCCGATTGTAGACAGCAGAAAGGCGCTGTGCGGTATTTTAACAAGACGCGGCTTGATTGACTATTTAGCAAAAAAGCGCAAAGAAGCATAGGAAACCGGCGTCTTTATGCCGTCTTAATGCGGATATCAATATCCTTTTACCTTCTTTATCAGATGAGGCGTATGATAAAGACCAGATAAGGAAGTGTAAAGGAGTACCGTATGAATGAGCGCGTTTTTCTGCCGCATAAGAAGAAAAAGCTGACATCGTTTCAGATCATTATACTTGGCTTCTTGGGCGTGATTCTTCTGGGAACCGTTTTTTTGATGCTGCCGGTTTCCACCCGTGCGGGAACAGCAACGCCGTTTTCGGATGCTTTGTTTACATCCACCTCGGCTGTTTGCGTCACAGGACTTGTCCTGCATGATACCGCAACCTACTGGTCATTCTTTGGTCAGGTTGTGATTTTGTTTTTAATCCAAATTGGAGGACTGGGCGTGATAACCGTGGCGGCCTCCTTTGCCATGATCTCCGGCAGGAAAATTTCTTTAATGCAGCGCAGCACCATGCAGGAAGCCATTGCTGCGCCAAAGGTAGGCGGGATTGTACGGCTGACGAATTTCATGATCAGGACAACGCTGGCAATCGAGCTGTTGGGAACGATCATCATGGCGCCTGTGTTTTGCCAGGACTTTGGCGTAAAGGGTCTTTGGGTAGCGCTGTTTCATTCTGTATCTGCCTTTTGCAATGCCGGTTTTGACCTAATGGGGACAACGGAAGCTTTTTCCTCTTTGACCGGTTATGCATCGGAGCCTGTTGTGAATCTGACCATCATGTCTTTGATTATCATTGGCGGGATTGGCTTTCTGACCTGGGACGATCTTCGGGCAAACCGATTGCACTGGCAAAAATACCGGATGCAAAGCAAGGTAATTCTCTGCACCACAGCCGTTTTACTGATTGTCCCGGCGATTTACTTTTTCTTTTTTGAATTTTCCGCTTTGGAGCCGGGTAAGCGTATCTTGTGCTCCCTTTTTCAGTCCGTAACACCACGAACAGCAGGATTCAATACAGTAGATTTGACATCCCTGCGAGAATCAGGGCAAGCCATCATCATCCTGCTGATGCTGATCGGTGGCAGCCCCGGCTCTACCGCAGGCGGCATGAAAACCACCACCGTTGCGGTGCTGTTTGCTACGGCGCTCTCCACCTTCCGCAGAAAAGAAGATACCCATTTTTTTGGACGGAGAATTGAGGATGGAGTGGTCAAAAACGCCGCCACGATTGGTTTTTTATATGTTGCGTTGTTTCTCTTTGGCGGGCTGGCGATCAGCATGGCGGAGGGACTTCCTATGCTTACCTGTCTGTTCGAAACCGCCTCTGCGGTAGGCACGGTTGGCTTATCTTTGGGAATCACACCCGGTCTTGGCATATTGTCCAGAGTGATTTTGATTCTGCTCATGTTCTTCGGCAGAGTCGGGGGGCTGACATTGATTTTTGCCGCATTGTCCGGCACACAAAAGCAGGTGGCAAAACTCCCTCTGGAAAAGATAACGGTTGGATAAAGGAGGAGGCGATACGATGAAATCCATACTTTTAATTGGGTTGGGACGATTTGGCCGGCATATTGCCATGCATTTGAACGAGTTGAATCATCAAGTTATGGCGGTAGACCATGTGGAGGAGCGGGTAGACGCAGTGCTGCCTTATGTAACAAATGCGCAGATCGGCGACAGCACGAACGCTGCTTTTCTGGAATCACTGGGAATCCGAAATTATGACGTCTGCATTGTGGCCATTGGAAATGATTTTCAAAGCTCTCTGGAAACCACCTCTCTGCTCAAAGAGCTTGGCGCAAAACTGGTGGTATCCAGGGCGGCCAGAGACGTGCAGGCAAAGTTCCTCCTGCGCAACGGTGCAGATGAGGTGGTTTACCCGGAAAAGCAACTTGCCAAATGGACAGCCATCCGTTACAGCGCTGACCACATTTTAGATTACATAGAGCTGGACGAGGAACACGCTATCTTTGAAATACCGGTTCCGAAGGATTGGGCAGGCCGAACCATTGGACAGATTGATATTCGGAAGAAATACAAGATTAACATTATGGGGATCAAGAAAAACGGAAATCTAGAGCTTTCGATTACGCCGGATATGGTGCTGGAATCTAAGAGTACGATGTTGGTACTGGGCCGAAACAGAGAAATTCAGAAATGCTTCCGTATTTGAAGGCCCTCATTTCAGATTGGGGTGAGACGATGCAGGATGTGCTATTGCTTGTGACAGTGTCCGTCATGTTTGCTTTTGGCTGGTTTCTGATGGGAAAGTTGGATTGCTTTCTTGAATCGAACCGCCATAGGCAGGAATTGCAGCTTTCATCCGGCGAGAATGCCCTGTGTCTCGGATTTTGCAATCCAACGGCTGCGGACAGCATTACCAATGTCCTTGAGCAATGTTCCAAACTGTACCCGGAGCTATCCGTTCGCATTTTTTATGGAGCAGAGGAAGAATTGCTGAATGGTCTCTCCGCTGGCAAGTTTGATGTGATTTTTTTGCCGGAAAATGCTGAAATTCCTGCTCACATGCAGTATAATTGCAAAATGGTTTCTCTGCATTACACGCCTGTCATGATGAAATATGGAGGACTACCAATTGAACCGATTGCAGATGGACATATCACGCAGAAGGTGTTATGGATTGGTGAAGCTGCATCCGCTTTCGCCGGTTGTTTTGTGGAATGCCTGGAAGCTCAGTTCCCCGCGCCCACACCGGGAAAATAGGAATAGTGGCACAGCGTCTCGCCGTTCTGGCTGCGCCAGCCCGGCAACCGGCTTTGGATGCGCAATGATACCCTTCCGCTGACGCTTCATGGTATAATATGAAGGCAAGGAGGAGTGCAAATGGAAATACCAAGACAAAACCCGGATCAGCTTCTAAGAGCAATCCGAAATGATACAGAAAGTAAAAAAAGAGGCAAGCTGAAGATCTTCTTTGGTTATGCTGCCGGCGTAGGAAAAACCTATGCCATGCTGCAGGCAGCGCATCAGGCGAAAGCGAATGGAACCGAGGTGGTTGCCGGATATATAGAACCTCATTCCAGACCGCAGACATCGGCTCTCTTGGATGGCCTCGAGCAGCTCCCTGTAAAGCAGGTGCTTTACGGGGAGATGATTCTCCGGGAGTTCGATATTGACAGTGCGCTGAAACGGAAACCACAACTGATCCTGGTAGATGAACTGGCCCATACCAACGGGTCGGGAAGCCGTCATGCCAAGCGTTATCAGGACGTGCAGGAACTTTTAAGTGCCGGGATCGATGTTTACACCACTGTCAATGTTCAGCATATTGAGAGCCTGAACGATACCGTCGCTTCCATTACCGGCGTTTTGGTGCGGGAACGTATTCCGGATTCTGTATTTGACCAGGCGGATCAGGTGGAACTGGTGGATATCGAACCGACGGAACTGCTGGAGCGCATGGCAAGTGGAAATATCTATCAGGGGGATCAGGCGGAGCGGGCAGCCGTCAACTTTTTTACAGTTGAAAATCTAACTGCTTTGCGGGAGATCGCCTTACGCCGCTGTGCGGATCGGGTCAACCTGCTGACGGAGAGCGCCAGAATCCAGAGCCGGGGCGATTACCACACCGATGAGCATATTCTGGTGTGCCTCTCATCCTCTCCATCTAACGCGAAGATCATCCGCACCGCTGCAAGGATGGCACGGGCATTCCGTGGGAACTTTACCGCCCTTTTCGTGGAAACACCCGCCACTACTGAAATGAATGAAGATGACAAGAAACGGCTGCGGGAGAATATTCGGCTGGCAGGGCAGCTTGGCGCGCATATCGAAACCGTCTATGGAGAGAATGTTCCTTATCAGATTGCGGAATTTGCAAGGCTTTCCGGTGTCTCCAAAATTGTGATCGGGCGGAGTACGGCCACGAGAAAAAGCATATTCAGCAAGCCGACGCTGACGGAACGCCTGATTGCCAATGCGCCCAATCTGGATATTCATGTAATCCCGGATGCGAGTTCCGGGGCTGTCTGCCAGAAGCGCAGGAATCACAGGTTCCATGTAACCGCTGTGCCGGTTCGTGATCTGGCAAAGAGCATTCTCGTCCTGCTGGCTTCCACCTTAGTCGGATATGTGTTTTACACGATGGGCTTTTCTGAGGCCAACATTGTGTCCGTATATATTTTCGGCGTTTTGGTCATCTCTGTCATCACAACGAGCCGCTTTTGCGGGGCTGTAGCGTCTGTTGTAAGCGTGCTGGTGTTTAATTTCTTCTTTACCGTACCGCGCTTCACCTTTCGCTTCAACAATCCGAATTACCTGGTGACTTTCCCGATCATGTTCATGGTGGCATTATTGACCGGGTCGCTTGCCACACGTCTGAAAAATAACGCAAAGCAATCTGCCAATGCGGCCTATCGGACAAAGATTTTGTTTGAAACGAATCAACTTCTCCAACGGGAAACAGAGGAGCAGGCCGTCGTAAAAGCGACTGCGGGACAGCTCCTGAAATTGCTGCAAAAAGATATTGTGGTCTACTTGGCAAATGGGCAGGAACTGGATGCTCCCAGTATTTTCCGGACGCCTGACAGTAATCAGTGCGAATTGGTTTCCGAAAACGAAAAAGCGGTCGCGGCATGGGTGCTGCGGAACAACAAGCACGCCGGAGCCACCACCGACACCTTATCCAGCGCCAAATGTCTGTACCTAGCCATTCGGGTCAATCAACAGGTTTACGGCGTTGTAGGAGTCGCAATGAATGACGTCCCACTAGATTCTTTTGAAAACAGCGTCCTGCTGTCGATTCTTGGCGAATGCGCTCTGGCATTAGAGAACATTAAAAATGCCCGTGAAAAAGAAGAAGCTGCTATTATGGCTAAAAATGAGCAACTTCGCGCAAACCTTCTTCGTGCCATTTCCCATGATCTGCGTACACCGCTTACGTCCATTTCCGGAAACGCCGACAACCTGCTGGCCAACTATCAAAAAATGGACGATGACACAAGGAAGCGAACGTTTACGGATATTTATGAAGATTCCATGTGGTTAATCAATTTGGTAGAGAATTTGCTAGCGATTACCAGAATCGAGGGCGGACAGGTTCACCTGACGCAGTCTGTGGAACTGATGGACGAGGTGGTTGCCGAGGCTCTGCGGCACATCAATCGAAAAAGTAGGGAGCATACCATCTGTGTCAGTTCCTCCGAAGATTTGATTCTTGCAAGCATTGATGCCAAGCTAATTGTCCAGGTTATTATCAATTTGCTGGATAACGCCATCAAGTATACACCGGCTGGGTCTGTGATTGAGGTTCATACTGAGAAGAACAAAGCGTCACAGCAAGTCCTTGTTTCTGTTTCTGACGATGGTCCCGGTATTCCCGATGACCAAAAGACGCACATTTTTGATATGTTTTATAGCGGAGCCAACAAAATTGCAGACAGCCGAAGGAGTCTCGGTTTGGGTCTTTCGCTGTGCAAATCCATTGTCACTGCGCACGGAGGAACCATCTGGGTGACTGATCGTGACCCGAAAGGAACCGTCTTTACATTTACATTACCAGCAGGGGAGGTTGAACTGCATGAATAAGCCTTTAATATTGGTTGTGGAGGATGACCCTCCGGTACGTAACCTAATTACAACGACATTAAAAACCAATGATTATCGCTATTTGGTCGCGGCAAATGGCGGAACTGCTGTTTTGGAGGCCTCCTCCCATAATCCGGATATTATCCTGCTTGATCTCGGACTGCCGGATATGGACGGCGTGCAGGTAATTCGGAATATCCGTTCATGGTCAAATCTGCCGATTATTGTGATCAGCGCCCGCAGTGAGGATAATGATAAGATCGAGGCACTGGATGCAGGGGCTGATGATTACCTGACCAAGCCTTTTTCCGTGGAAGAATTGCTGGCGCGGCTTCGGGTCACACAGAGAAGGCTATCCTATATGACAGCGGAAATGATGGCTGCCAGTTCTGCTTTCGTCAATGGAAAACTGAAAGTGGACTATGCTGGAGGATGCGCATATCTGGATGGGCAGGAGCTGCATCTGACGCCGATTGAATATAAGCTGCTGTGCCTGCTGTCCAAGAATGTGGGCAAGGTGTTAACGCACACCTTTATCACCCAAAACATCTGGGGGAGGAGCTGGGATAATGATATTGCTTCCCTTCGTGTCTTTATGGCAACGCTCCGGAAAAAACTGGAACCAACCCCGGATTCTCAACAGTATATCCAGACCCATATTGGGGTGGGATATCGAATGATAAAAACAGAATAGCATTGTGATGGCAAAATCAAAACAAAGGTAAGGAAGATGCAAACAGTTGAAATAGATACGTTCTTTTGGCCCCTTTTGCTAGTTAATTTTTGCTACATCTGTTATGCGAAAACGAATGAGAACAGCAAGTATAACGAATTTTAAGCTATCTGCTCTGCCCCGGATGGGGAAAGAAAAAACCGTTTGATCGGGGCAGATGATTTCGTGCGCCTGCTTTAAGTTTTGATCCCCATCGGCGGTTTTGAAGGACATTCAAGGCCGCCGTTTCTTTTGCCCTCAAATAACATGCTGGCGGATACGGCGGTTTGCAGGAGGGAGCCGGTAGTGTCAAGAGTTATGTGCAAAATAGATTTTGGTCACTGGTAGAAATCTATTACAGGGGGCGGCTTAACCGCCCCTTGGCTACATTCAGCAGGCAGGACGCAAGGGGTCAAGGGCGGCGGTACGCCGCTTGCCTTGCCCCCTTGCGTCCTGCCTGCTGAAATGTAACCAAGGGCCTGCCGCAAATTTGTTTTTTGCAACAGGCCCACTTTATCTGGGAACGCGCAGGCGAAGAATATTCCCAGTTATAATAGGTGGTGCCGCTAACCGGACTTGAACCGGTACAGAGTCGCCTCTGGCAGATTTTAAGTCTGCTGTGTCTGCCTATTCCACCATAGCGGCAAATTATTTACAGGTCTGCTTGGTGAACCTGGGGTCATTCTACCACCTTTTACCGGATGAGTCAAGCAATTTGCTCAGGTAAGAATTTCTAAGTATGTGTCAGGTAAACGGGAGTGAGAACATGTTTGGGTATTTGTTGTTTTGCCTCCCGTAGTGATGCACAGTTTTGCAAAATCGTTTGAAGCTGACCCCTTGCTCAGGGGAATGAGGTAGCATGCAATGCAGCAGCCATGTATAATAGCATCGCGGGAGGGGAACTGCCTGCTTGGAAGCTGATTCTTCAGGCAGCAAAGGTGGAATTTCTGGAAAAGGGCTTCTAATTTGCATCACTTGGCCAGATTGCCACGGCTGCAGGAGTGATTACTGGCGCCTTTTATAGGTGCTATAGCAGCGAAGAGGCGGTGTTTAAGGCTCTGGTGGGAAAGCAGTGCACATCTTTTACGGATTCATCTTGGTGTGGAGATCGGGCCCACATCCGATCCCGTGTTTTTTGATGCCAGAATTTTCGCGCATTTCCGAAAACTGACCCGCATATCCCAGACACATCGGGTGAAACTAGGCTTGCGGGAACGAATTTGACCACTTCGGACATATTCCGACCCGAAAATGAAAAAGGAGATGCAGAGATTATGAAGAACAACAACCAGATCAACATTCCGGAAGCCCGTGCCGCTATGGACAAGTTTAAGATGGAAGCCGCCAGCGAAGTCGGTGTGAACCTGAAGGAAGGCTACAACGGCGACCTCACCAGCCGCGAGGCCGGTTCTGTGGGTGGCCAGATGGTCAAGAAAATGGTCGAGGCCTATGAGCAGAGCCTGAAGTAAGAAGCTTCCCCCAAGGGCGCGCCGCAGCATGCGGCGCGCCTCCATGCAATGGACAGGGAGCACAAAACAGAGCTGGAAACCAAAGGTTTTTCGGCGGGTTTCCTGGTTGATTTCTCTTGGAGATCCTCGTACAATATAGACAAAGAAGTTTCTGCTCACTTCCGAATGAAATAATCAGAAAGGATGATCCATATGTTGAATCCCAGGAAAGTTGCCGTGGTAGGCTGCGGTTTTGTAGGGGCCTCCATCGCGTTCAGCCTGATGCAGAAAAGCCTGTTCTCCGAGATGGTACTCATCGATGCCAACCAGGCCAAGGCTGAGGGCGAGGCCATGGATTTGAGCCATGGTTTGCCCTATGCCTCTGAGATGGACATTTACGCCGGCACCTATCCGGACCTGGCTGACAGCGCCCTTACGATTATCACCGCCGGCGCCAATCAGAAGCCCGGCGAGACACGGCTGGACCTGATTGAACGGAATGTGAAAATCCTTCAGTCCATCATTCCGCAGATTACTGCCACTTCTTTTGAGGGCATCCTCATGATCGTATCCAATCCCGTGGATATTCTCACCTATGAGGCGCAGCGGATCTCCGGCTACCCAATCCACCGGGTCATTGGCTCCGGTACGGTTTTGGATACAGCCCGGCTCAAATATTTGCTGAGCCGCCTTTTGAAGGTGGACAGCCGGAATGTGCATGCCATGATCATCGGGGAGCACGGCGACAGCGAGCTGGCGGTGTGGAGCGGCGCCAATATCTCCGGTATTGATCTGGACCACTTCTGCCAGCTCCGTGGTCAGGCTTACAGCCAGGAGGCCATGCAAAAAATCTACAAGGAAGTACGGGACAGCGCCTATGAGATTATTTCCCGGAAAGGTGCCACCTATTACGGCATTGCCATGGCCGTGGGCCGCATTGCTGAATGCATTGTGAAAGATGAAAAGGCAGTTCTGCCTGTGTCCACCGTCTTCCGGGGCGCATACGGCTTATGTGGCCTGGCCCTCAGCGTTCCCTCTGTGGTCGGCAAGGACGGCGTGGAGGCTGTCCTGGAGATCCCCCTGAGCGAGGACGAGCTTGCCGCCCTCCACGCCTCCGCCCAGCAGCTTAAGGGTGTGATTCAGACCCTGGAGGAGAAGGGGCTCTGTTACTGATTCCCCCTTTCACAGGACGATTTACCCGCCCAGGACCGGAACATGCATGTTCCGGCCCTGGACGGGTTTTTTATATCCATAAAATATGCGATGGCGCAGGCGGGGTGGTTGTGTGGCGCCTGCGCCATCGTGGTGGACTGGGAACGGGGCTGCCGGTGTTCTGTGGGGAGCTTGTGCTAGAGATCTTCCAGGTCTGCTGCGGGGATGTCGTTTTCCAGGTTGTCCCGGGCCAGGTCTGTGTCTATGATGCCGTGGGCGGGAGAGATGGGTCGCTCGCTGTGGGGGGCGCCGTGGTAGACCTTCTGCTGGGGGCCGGAGGTTCCGGCGATGATGGGGCGGGCTGGGGTTTTGGTAGTTTTGGCCTTCCCCTGAATCTCCGGCACCGGCGGCGCGCTGTTTCGGGGCCGCTTCGTCCAGTCCGGACGGGCCATGCCTTGCTTTGCCATAAAAATCACCTCTTCCCTAGGATGTTCCCCGGAGCGGGGATTATACAGGGCTGCAATTCGGTCAAATCCTGTGGGAAAAAGTGGACAGATAGGAGTTAGGCTGATATAATGGACAGGAAAAGCCCGGAAGAGCCAACGGGATGAGGGACAGCGGGGAGGGAATGGCATGACAGAGCAGGAATTGTGGCAGTTTTGGGAAGAGCGGGAGTGTGCAGATGATGTTCAGGAGTTGAAAAAGACTCGGTTTTTGCCCTTCATTGGGGCAGGTATGTCGGTGAATTTTGGCTATCCGACGTGGCCCGGTTTTTTGCGAAATGTTATTAAACGGTATGCATCTCCCTCTGAGCGAGAGGGGCTGTGCGAGATGCTAGACGAGCAAGCGTTATTACCGCTGGCAGAAGCGCTTGACAAGGATTTGCAAAGCGGGATTGAGGAAGCTGTGCAGCGGCATTTTCGTCCAAGTAAAATGAAAGAGATAGATCCAGCCCGAAACTATGTGAGGCTGCTGCAGAGCATGGGAGTCTGGTCTTATGTGACCACCAATTATGACACGGTGTTGGAACGGTTTGCTCCGGAAGCGGGGAAAAAAGTCATTTTACCCACAACCCTGCAAAGCGCAGGCGAGTTTGAAGAGCTGGAGCGAAGAGGGCAACCCTTTCTTTTAAAGCTGCACGGCACATATGACAACCCGGACAGCATTGTGCTGGCCCAGTGGCAATATGAGAAGCATTACCCCCAGGACGAGAATGCAGTGAACCCGGCGGTGCTGCGCCGTTTGTGGCAGCATGAAACGCTGCTCTTTTTGGGGTGCAGCCTGGAGAAGGACTACCTGGTAGAGCGGATGCTCCAGCTGTCAGGAGAAAACCGGAGAATCCATCACTATGCCGTTGTAGAGTGGCCGCAACTGCCTGAACGGCAGCAGGAACGAGAAGGAGAGCTGTTGCGGCTGAAAATTCGCCCCATCTGGTACCCCCAAGGGGACCACAGCTGCGTTTACACCATCCTGTCCATGCTGGCGGAGGGTAAAGGGGAGCCAGAACCGGCGGGACGCCTGGACCCAGGCGGAGCGGCGTCCAAGCCTTCCGCCCGGCTGAAGCCGGCCTCCTGGGGGGATGTTTTGCCGGCTGAAGAGCTGTCAGCGACCAACCCGGGTGTGTACGAGCCGGATGTAGCGGGGACATGCAACAATCTGGCGAATTTGCTGTCAGCCAGCCCAGAAGGGCGAAAAGAGGCGGAGGAGCTGTTCCGGGAGGCCTTGGCATTGCGCCGGAAGCAGGTGCGAATTGCGCCAGGGGTTTATCAACCCGATCTTGCCAGGGTTTGCCGAAACCTGGGTAGATTCCTTCAGTCCCAGGGCTGGACGGAAGAAGCGGCGGTTCTTTTTCAAGAGGCGAAAGGAGAATGAACATGAAACATAGGAAATATCGGATTCTCAGCATCCTGCTGCTGGCGTGCCTGGCTCTCCAGGCTGTGATTCCCGGGGCCTGGGCGGAGGCGGCGCCGGAGGGGTGGGAGACCTTGGCCCCGGCGGAGACGGCGGCCCCGGAGGAGGCAGACCCCACAGGGGCCCCAGAGGGCCCCACAGACGCCCTGGAAGTGACGGAGGAACCCACTGCCCCTCCTCAGGAAGAGACGGAGCCAGAGGCAACGGAGGAGCCTACAGAGGCGCCTGAACCTACGGAGCCGGACCCTCTGGAAGGGTACACCTTCCCGGATAACTGGGCCAGGGAGCCTCTGATGTTTGCGGTGCGCAACGGCATCCTCCAGGGCCGGGGGGACTACAACCTGGACCCCACGGGGCGAACCACCCGGGCGGAGATGGCTGCCATGCTGGTGCGGCTTCTGGGGGCCAAGGAGCAGGGGGATCTGTCCCCCTACCGGGACCTGGACCCGGCGGCCTGGTACAACCGGGAGCTGAGCGCGGCGGTGAGCCTGGGGATTTTCAACGGCGTCTCCGCCACCCAGATGGCCCCCATGCGGTCCATCACCCGGCAGGAGGCCTTCACGGTGCTGGCCCGGGCCTTTGGGCTGTACCCCCAGAACCGGCGGGCCTATACCCGGTTCCGGGATGGGGAAAAGGTCCAGCCCTATGCCCGGGATGCCGTCAGCGCCCTGGCGGAGGTGGGCTGCGTCACCGGCTATGACACCGGCTACCTGAAGCCCCGGGACCCGATTTCCCGCCAGGAGGTGGCCGCCCTCTTCTATAAACTACTGGACCAGATTTGCGACGATCCCCAGGAGCTGCCGGAGACCGGCTTCGTCCTCTACCGGGGCACGGAGCCTCTGCCCCAGGGCTACCGTCTGGAGGGCAGCCTGGTGCTGGGGGCGGGCCTGTCGGGAAGCCAAACCGTGACGGGAATCCAGGTGACAGACCGGCTGATTCTCCGGTGCGCCACCGGCACGGAGCTGACCCTGGAGGCGGTATCCGCCGGGGAGGTGTCCGTGGCCTCCTGCCTCACGGCGACGGGTGAGGGAACCTTCCCCCTGCTGGTGAGCGCCGGGCCCGGCGCTGAGGTGGCGCTGGACGCAGTCCGGCTGGAGGTGTTCGGCCCCGGGGTCCTCTCGGGGGATTATGAAACGGCGTCGGTCCACTGCAGCGGCGCGGTCTTCTCCGGGGAGGTGGACCGCCTGACGGCGACTGCCGCCGGGGCTACCGTAGAGGTCCGGGGCCAGGCCGGGGAGGTGCTCCTGCCCATGGAGCGGACCCGGCTCACAGGCTCCGGCTATGCCGGAAGCGTGGTGGTGCAGGGCCGCCACTGCGTGGTGGAGCTGGCCTACGGGGAGTTGGTGGATCAGGTGGACTGGGGCCTGGAGGGCCTGCAGGTCCAGGTGACCGGCACCGCCTCCATCTCTGCAAACAGCCCCAAAGCGGTCCTCACGGCAAAGTTTACGAACTTCACCGCCGGCTACGGCTGCACCGACGGGGCGCGCACCTGCCAGGTGGTGTGGTTCCTGAATGGAAAGCTGCTGGGAGGCAGCAGCAGCTTCACTCTGCGGGAAGGGGCAACCGCCACCTGCACCAAGACCTTTGACCGGGCCCAGCGGCCGGAGCAGGACCCGGTGTTTACGGTGGTCCTCACCTGCGGGGGAGAAACGGTCCGGGACCAGTATACGGTGAAGGTAGATCGGGAACGCTGGGACTATGAGACGGCCCTGGAGACGGTCCAGGGGGTGAACATTGAGGCGGATGTCCTCCGCCGGACTCCCCTGTATGGGGACCGGAGCATGAGCTACATTCTGCAATACCTGCCCCAGGGGACGGCCCTGACCCACCTGTATTACTCCCAGGACCCCGGCGCACCGGGACAGGTGCGGCTGGCAGACGGCACCGTGGGATGGGTAAACTGGGACGATTACCTGGTCTCCCGAACCGATTACACCCAAGGAGAGGACTATTCCACCGCCACCAAGGAGGGATTTGTGAACCAAAAGGGCTACTCCAGCCCCACCGGCTACCTCCTTTGGATCAGCCTGAAGACCCAGCGGGTGAATATTTTCCAGGGGAGCAAAGGAAATTGGAAGCTGATCCGTTCCAGTCCCTGCTCCACGGGGACCAACCTGACACCCACAGTGACCGGCGTCTTCTCCGTGATTTACAAAACCTACCGTTGGCGGTTCTCCGATACCATTGACGGTCAGTACATTGACGATTACTACCGGGTGTACCACATCACCGGCTTCTGGGGTGGGCAGGCCTTCCATTCCCGGCCCTATCGGTCCAGCGATGAGTCCCTCCTGGACGGGACCATGGGCACCCCCTCTTCCCACGGATGCGTCCGGATGTATGATGAAGATTGCAGCTATATTTATGACGAGATACCGTATGATACCACGGTGGTGGTATTCTGACCCCATGGCCAGGCGGTTTTGCCTGAAAGGAGCAGGTTCAAATGGATAACAATATGATTTTTACGAGAAAGACCCTGGTGGACGCCACTCATGTGGACCGGTGGGGCCGGATGCGCCCGGCCTCTCTGCTGGAGGTGATGCAGGAGACGGCAGGGGACCATGCGGCCCTTCTGGGCGTGGGCCGGGAGCAGCTGGATCCCCGGGGGCTGTTCTGGGCCATCGTCCGCCAGACCATTGAGATTCACCGCCTGCCGGGAATCGGGGAGACGGTGCTGGCGGAGACCTGGCCAGGCCCCCCCAGCCGGACGGCCTATCCCCGGTATATGGTGGGCCGGACGCCCCAGGGGGAGGAGCTGTTCCGGGCGGTGGCGCTGTGGCTGCTGATGGATGTGAACACCCGGGCCATGGTGCTGCCCAGCGGCAGCGGCATTCAGGTGCCGGGGCTCCTCCGGGGCGGTGAGCTGGCGAACCCCATGGGCATTGCCCCCCGGGTCTACGACAACCAGGAGCTCCGCCGGGTGCGTTACTCGGAGCTGGATTGCAATGGGCACCTGTCCAACACCAAGTATCTCAACTGGATGGAGGACCTGCTGCCCACCCAGTGGCACAGGGATCACGCGCTGTCCAAGGTCCACATCTGCTACCTGAATGAGGCCAGGGCAGACCAGGAGATTGCCCTGAGCTGGGTCCTGGAGGACGAGGCCCTGGCCCTGGAGGGCCGCCGGGACACTGGGGAAACCACAAACCGGGTTTTTGCCCTGCAGGCTCTGTACCGGCAGACGAGGGCGGGAGCAAGCGTTTGAGCTGAAACACGGAGAACAGCCGGGCCCTACGCCTGGAAGGTGAATGCACCTTTTGGGGCGCCTCATTGACGTGTTCTCCATGTGCAAACAATTGACAATCCTCATGATTTGTGAGAAAATAAGATAAATTTCGGCTCTGGCCTGAGCCGGTTTCTATGAGAGGAAGGAATCTGCTATGTTCCAATCCAGAACACACAATTGCGGCGAGCTGCGCCTTTCCGACGCGGGAAAAGTGGTCACCCTGGCCGGTTGGCTGGAAAATGTCCGGGAAGTGGGCGCGAATTTCGCTTTTTTGGTCCTGCGGGATTTTTATGGAACCACCCAGGTGGTGGTGGAGACGGAGGAGATGATGCAGAAGGTCAAGGGCATCAACAAAGAGTCCACCGTCACCGTCACCGGCACCGTCCGGGAGCGGGCCAGCAAAAACCCCAAGCTGCCCACCGGCGACATTGAGGTGGCTCCCACAGACATTACGGTTCTGGGCAAGTGCTACCACAATGCCCTGCCCTTTGAGATCAACAAGTCCCGGGAAGCCGACGAGAATGCCCGGCTGAAGTACCGTTACCTGGATCTGCGGAACCCGGCGGTGAAGGAGAACATCATTCTCCGGTGCAATGTGGTCTCTGCCATTCGAGCCGGGATGACTGCCGAGGGCTTCCTGGAGATCACCACCCCCATCCTCACCTCCTCCTCTCCTGAGGGCGCCCGGGATTACCTGGTTCCCGCCCGGAATCACCCCGGCAAATTCTACGCTCTGCCCCAGGCCCCTCAGCAGTTCAAGCAGCTGCTGATGACCGCCGGGTTTGACCGGTACTTCCAGATTGCTCCCTGCTTCCGGGACGAGGACGCCCGGGCGGACCGGTCTCCCGGTGAGTTCTACCAGCTGGACATGGAGATGGCCTTTGCTACCCAAGATGACGTGTTTGCCGTCATTGAGAAGGTCTTCCCCCCCATCTTTACCAAGTATGGCAAATATTCCACTGCCTCCACCGCCCCCTTCCGCCGCATTTCCTACAACGAGGCCATGGAGAAGTACGGCTCCGACAAGCCGGACCTGCGCATTGACCTCACCGTAGAGGACATCACAGAAGAAGTAACCGGCTGCGGTTTCGGGCCCTTTGAGGGCGCGGTGGTAAAGGCCGTGGTGGTCCACGACTTCACCCAGACCCGGAAGCAGATTGATAAGCTCTGCGCCGATGCCGAAGTGGCCTCTGGCGGCAACAAGGCTTTTTGGTTCCGCCTGGACGGAAACGGCGAGCTGGTGGGGGGCATCTCCAAGTTCCTGGGGGAGAAGAAGGAGGCCTTGGTGGCCAAGCTGGGCCTGAAGCCCAATTCCTTTGTAGCGGTCTCCGCCGGGAAGAAGTCCGCCGCCCAGAAAACCGCCGGCGTCCTCCGGAAGCTTCTGGGCGCCTCCGTGCCCGGCCATATGGATCAGGAGCGGTACGAATTCTGCTGGATTGTGGACTTCCCCATGTACGAAATCGGGGAGGAATCCGGCCAGCTGGAGTTCTGCCACAACCCCTTCTCCATGCCCCAGGGCGGTATGCAGGCCCTGGAGGAGAAGGACCCCCTGGAGATTTATGCCTATCAGTATGACCTGGTGTGCAACGGCGTGGAGCTGTCCTCCGGGGCTGTCCGGAACCATGTGCCGGAGATCATGGTCAAGGCCTTTTCCCTGGTCGGCCTGGGCGAGGAGGATGTAAAGGCCAAATTCCCCGCCATGTACAACGCCTTCACCTATGGCGCGCCTCCCCACGCCGGCATTGCCCCGGGTGTGGACCGCATGGTCATGCTCCTGGCAGGAGAAGACTCCATCCGGGAGATCATTCCCTTCCCCATGAACAAAAACGCCCAGGATTTGATGATGGGCGCTCCCAGTCAGGTGGAACAGAAGCAGCTGGAGGATGTGCACATTCAGATCAAGCTGTAACCGGACCTAAACAAGTCTCAGCTGCCCACTGCAGCATGCAAGCCCGCCAAATTCCGATTTGGCGGGCTTGTGGTTGCGTGACGTCCTGGATGCTGACGGAAATTCCTATTTGCCCGACAGGTTATGCCCTGAGCGGGGGAGATGCGATTTTCCGATGGGGCTTCACTTCATGAGCTCGTCGGCCAAGCGCAGGATCTCCGGCGCAACCTTCTCGCGCTCCTGTTTGGCGATCCGGGTATGCAGCGGATATGCGAGAGCAACCAAGGCAATGCCGACCAGCCCAATGACGATACCGGGAATGAACCACGGCCCCATCCAAACCATGGTGGCACACATTCCCAGGCCTAAGAGCAAGGTTCCCAGAATCCCCGCCGTGAGGGAAACCGCAGCGCTTTTTCTGGAAACGCGTTGGTCCAGCCTGCGCAGCTGCTCCAGCCGGTCGCGCTCCTTGGGTGTGTATTTCTGACGGATCCGCCGAACCTCCTCCTGCTCCCTGGCAGAATAGGTGTAGTGAAATGCTTCGTTTTTGTTCTCCATGTTTTGACGCTCCTGTTGTTTCCCCACACACGCTTCCTGTGTGTATTTTTTAAGTTCCCGATTTGCCTTGAGAATCATATAGACGGACATGGCAAGCACCATCACACAGACGCCACCTCCGGTCAGACCGGTCATGGACCGGCGGAAGCCTTCTCCGCCGCCGTACTGAGCCAGCATAGCAGTCTCCAGGGACAGAAGAGACACCAGGGCAGCCGCAAAGCGGATGATTTTGGCCGCTGATAAAGTAGGACTTTTGTATGCCCGGTATTTGACCATATCCAGAATGGACGCCGCGACTGTATAAAATGTGTAAGCCGCCGAAGCGATGACCATGGATTCCGGATAGACATACGCCCGATGGTCCCGGACCATTTGCACCACCAAGCCGGTCAATGACAGGTTGAGAAGCACCAGCATGGCGCCGCACAGACGATATCGGCGATACTCGGACATGATGTCCTGCTGACTGCGCATGCTTCTCATCTGGCAGAGCAAAAGAAATCGGATCATGGACAGGACAATATAATAAACAGCAACCGCTCCCCACCAAAATGAGGAATAAACAATCCCAACCGTCAGCTTGAAGGCAGAATACACCAGGTTCATTCCCAGAGAGACTAAGAGGGACATCCAAACCCGGAAGGCAGCATCGGTCATGAACCGCTTGCCCCACGGATTTGCATAGAGCTTCTGTCTGGCTGCCCGGTAGAATCCCGGCAAAGTCCTGACCAGGAAGATACATACCACCGTTAAGGCGTATGCGGACAGAGCATAGACGGCGTATGCCGCCGGGTGTTCGTCCGCTCCCCGGAGAAACACCACCGGGAGCGCCGCTGCGCTGAAACCCGCCAGAATGGCCATCACCCACCCTGGCGGAAGCAGCAGCTTCTTACAGATCCTGTTCCAAGCCTTCATGACAATTCCTCCGGATTTTTACGGTGAAGGTGCTGCCCACTCCCGGAGCGCTTTCCACGCAAATTTCCCCGCCCATGATATCCACCACACGCTTGACCAAAGCCAGGCCCAAACCGTTGCCTTGAGTAGCGTGGGAGGCATCGCCCTGGTAGAACTTCTCAAAAATATGCGCGCCCACCTCTGGTGACATCCCGCAGCCGGTGTCGGAGATCTGCACCGTGGCGTACTGGCTGTCCGCGGTCAGAATCACACCGACCGTTCCCCCCTGCCGTGTGAACTTGAAGGCGTTGGAGAGCAGATTGTTCCAAACTAAAGAAAGAAGCTCCGCGTCAGCAGAGATTCTGACACCTTCTGCAAGATTTACATCGATTTCAATGCCCTGCTTCTCCCAGACAGGTTCAAATTGCAGCAGGCTTTCACACAGCTGCTCGCTCAAGTTGTACACCGAGACGGCGGGGAAAATCTGCTGGTTCTCCAATTTGTTCAGCTTCAGAATATTGGTAACGAGGCTTGCAAGCCTACGGGCGGAGTCTGTGACAGACCTTGCATATTCCAGCCGCTTTTCCTCGGTCAAGCCGGGCTGCTGCAGCATGGTTCCGTAGTTCTGAATCACAGCCAGCGGCGTTTTCAGCTCATGGGAGACGTTGGCAATGAAGTCCGTCCGCAGTGTCTCCACCCCGGCCAGCTCCCCGGCAAGGGCATTGATATGCTCGGCAATCTCTCCAAAGTGGCTATATCGATCCATCACCTCGGGAACGGAGATTCTTGCATCGAAGTCTCCGTTCATCAGCCGCTCCAAGACCCCTTGAATCTTCCTGGCTGGGCGCTTGACCGTCACGTATCGTCTCAGTGCGTCGATCCCCACGCAGATGGCAGCCAGCACCAGCACATTGACAAAAACAACCGGTGCAAAGGTCCGTATCTCCTCTTCTGACAGGGAAACGGTGGAGAAAAACACCAGAAATGTACAGGTGACTGCCATGCCGATGGATGCAGCAAACAGCAGGAAGGAGCGCAAATAATTCAACGCACTCCAAAGGAAGGTACGCCGCCCTCTGCTCATTTGATCACCGCCTTGTAGCCCAAGCCATGCACCGTGACGATCTCAAAGGCGTCACAACGGGCCAGCTTGCTCCGCAGCTTGGTCATATACACATCCACTGTGCGGGGGCCGGATGCGGTGTCGGCGTCCCAAAACTCATCCATCAGCTGTGTGCGGGTAAAGGTTTTTCTGGGATAAGACAGCAGCTTATAGAGCAGGTTGAACTCTCGTGTGGTCAGGGAGATCTCTTCCTCACCCAGATATGCTGTGTGCTCGTCCACATCCATCACGAAGTTACCGACCTCCAAATGGTGGCTGGAGGCGATCTTTGCCCGGCGCAGCAGCGCGCCGATCCGCAAGCACAGCTCATCCAAATCGATGGGTTTCACCATGTAATCGTCAATTCCTGCGCGATACCCCCGCTGCTTGGAGGCAAAATCGTCTCGTGCCGTCATAAACAGGATGGGGATATTTTCATCCAGGCTGCGTACCGTCCTGGCAAATTCAAAACCGTCAATTTCCGGCATCATAATGTCCGAGACGATCAGGTCAAACATGCTCTGGTACAGCGCGTTGTAGGCATCGCTGGCACGCAGGCAGCCGGTTGCTACATAGCCGCTTTGATTGAGGAAGGAACAGACCGTGCGATTCAAGTCGGAATCGTCCTCTACTACTAAGATCTGGAACATCAGGCACCCCTCCGCGAATTTTACCGAAATGATACCACAGAAATGTGAATATTTTGTTTGCGTCAGAGGGAAATCTAAAAAAGTCTGGGCGGCCCATCCCGGCGCCGCGTGTTACTTGCCAGTATGCTTCCCCTGGCCAGTGGCAGCCAGACGCTTCTTGGCTTCCTCCACCGATTCACCGTCATGAGTCAGGAAATGGTCCACGAACTTGTCGGTTATTTTGGTGAAGCTGCTCACCACGCCGTCTTCGATCCTATGATATCCACCAACGACGCCGCCTTCTATTTTTTTGTAGCCATTGACAGCCGCCTCCGCAATCTTTTCGTTTGCCTGAACCAGTTTGGACTTTGCCATGATATGTTCCTCCTGTTATTCCAACTTGATTGTGTAGCAATTACTGCAAACCCTTTACTAAGGGAATCAGGCACATCAGCAGTACAATGCCCACCAGACCGATGACTATGCCGTAGACCAGCATATCCCAAACCATAACCATGCACATACCTGCACCCAGAGTCAGCGTGCCCGCCATGCCCAGCACAGTGACAGCCACAGTTTTCGCGGTGAGCTTGACCAGGACGGGTTTGCCCGCCATTTTACGGCGAATTAGGAGCATGACCAGCAGCACCACCATGCCGGTACAGCCGGTCACAACGCCGGGGCCCCATGCGTTCCACTCTGGCAACAGCGTCATACACATGCCCAGGGCAAATAAGATACCGCCAATGGCACTTAGGATCAGAGTGACGAAGTTCTTTTTTGACATAATGATTTTACCTCCTGATTGGATGACGGATTCCTTTTGACTGGCACATCATACTGCCTCCGTGTTTTCAAATTGATGACGAGTTGTTTGCGAAGTGTTAATTTGCGGGATGCTCTCTTCCGGAATTGCGACCAACGCCGCTGTTTCCATCAGACCGCTCCAGTTTGTAATTTTGTGTGCGGTTTTGTTGTTGCCACGCCGTGATATTGCATACACTGGATCGAGACGAAGAGGCCCAGAAGGACGAAGAGATTGCAAAAGCACTTTTCAGCCAAAATAAATCATAGTTTTTACCAAATAAAAGGCGTGCTGCGGACATTCCACAGCACGCCTTGTTATCATTTGTGCGCAAAAGAATTTCAATGCCTTTTGGGTAATTATTTCGCGTACTCCACGGCCTTGGTCTCCCGGATGACGTTGACCTTGATCTGGCCGGGGTATTCCAGCTCGGATTCCAGCTTCCGGGCGATGTCCCGGGCTAGGAGGATCATGCTGTCCTCGGAGACCTCTTCAGGCCGCACCATAATGCGGACCTCCCGGCCGGCCTGAATGGCGTAGGCCTTTTCCACGCCGGGGTAGGAACCAGTGAGCTCCTCCAGCTTTTGCAGCCGGCGAATATAATTTTCCACGTTCTCCCGCCGTGCCCCGGGGCGGGCGGCGGAAATGGCGTCGGCTGCCTGGACCAGGCAGGCCACAATGGTTTGGGGCTCTACGTCGCCGTGATGGGCCTCAATGGCGTGGACCACAGCGGCGCCTTCTTTATACTTCCTGGCCAGCTCCACGCCCAGCTGGACGTGGCTGCCTTCCATCTCGTGGTCCACAGCCTTTCCCAGGTCATGGAGGAGGCCCGCCCGCTTGGCCAGGGCCACGTCCACGCCCAGCTCAGAGGCCAAAAGCCCTGCGATGTGAGCTACCTCGATGGAGTGGTTCAGCACGTTCTGGCCGTAAGAGGTGCGGTACTTCTGGCGTCCCAGAATCTTGATGAGCTCCGGGTGCAGGTTGTGTACGCCGGTTTCGTAGCAGGCCCGCTCGCCCTCTTCCTTGATGGTCCGGTCCACTTCCTTCCGGGCCTTTTCCACCATGTCCTCAATGCGGGTGGGGTGGATGCGGCCGTCGGCAATCAGCTTCTCCAGGGCCAGCCGGGCAATCTCCCGGCGGACGGGGTCAAAGGAGGAGACGGTAATGGCTTCTGGGGTATCGTCGATGATCAGGTCTACGCCGGTGATGGTTTCCAGGGTCCGGATGTTCCGGCCCTCCCGGCCGATGATCCGGCCCTTCATCTCGTCGTTGGGCAGGGGGACTACAGAGACGGTGGTCTCCGCCGCATGGTCGGCGGCGCAACGCTGGATGGCGGTGGCGATGATCTCCCGAGCCGTCTGCTCGGCCTCCTCCTTCAGCTGCGATTCCACCTCTTTGATCTTCATGGCGGTTTCGTGCCGAACCTCGGATTCCACGCTGTCCAGGAGGTATTTCTTGGCTTCCTCCTGGGTCAGGCCGGAGATTTTCTCCAGGACCTCCATCTGGCTTCTCTTAATAAGATTGACCTCATTCTGGGTGGCGGTGATGGCGGCCTGTTTTTTGGTCAAGTCGTCCTCTTTCCGCTCGTAGGCGTCCATTTTCTTATCCAGGGATTCTTCCTTTTGCTGCAGGCGGCGTTCCTGCTTGGAAAGCTCGCTGCGGCGCTCTTTGACTTCCTTTTCGTACTCGGTGCGCGATTTATGGATTTCGTCCTTTGCCTCCAGCAGCATTTCCTTCTTTTTGCTCTCGCCGCCGCGGATGGCCTCGTTGATGATACGGGTGGCCTCTTCCTCGGCGCTTCCGATTTCCCGTTCGGCAACCTTTTTCCGGTATATGGTGCCGGCCAGGAAGGCCGCGACTGCAACCACAAGGCTAACGCCAAGGATCAGCAAAGTAATCTGAATGGGTCCCATAATTCGTGACACACCTCCTTCACTAAGATTTGGGTTTCCGGAGGGTGACTGTCCACAACGCCTTCGGCGCAGACGGACAAGGCCCCGTCAGGAGCCTGGGGCGATTTTCAGGAGTGACGGCAGGGAATCCTGCCAGCATAAAAAACGCCAGCCAATCCGCCGAGCCGGGCGGACGCATGGACGGTAACACGCCGGTTTTGCGCAGAAAAAGTAACACCGGGCCGGCACAGTCCCCAACAGCGCCAGCCGGTACACCAATCCATCGTTTATTTTATATGCTGCGAAAGGGAAAGTCAAGACAATTTGCACGAAGGCCATAAAAAAATCCAACGTTTTTATGCACAAAGCGACAAGAAACCGGGGAGGGGATTTGATGTGGTCTGTTTTAAATGGCCTGGATGTAGCTGGTTTTTGCGTATTCTTCCCGGCTCTTGACCCAAAATCATTGTAAATTCTACAAGCACTGGCTTTGGTTGATACCGGGCATATGCTTCCTTGGGGTGGTTACACTGGCCTTGCTTCCCTGATGGGAATCAATCTGAATACAAAACCCACGGCGTAGTGCTCATGTGGAGCTACGCCGTGGGTTGTCTCTTTATGTCAGGGAGCTCAAAACCACCTGCTCATACAGGGGCCTGCCCGGCTCGTAGCCCTGGGGACGGTAGGTGACGGAGGAAATGGGTTTGCCCTCCAGGCCGTAGCGGGCGTTGTAGCCGAACAGGTTGATGTAATGGGTTAGATCATCCCGCTCTGCCGCCATGGCCTCCAGGACGGCCACAGTGGCCAGCACGTCGTCAATGGCCCGGTGGGAGTTTTGCACCTGGTCCTGGAGGTTGTAGGCCTCAATGGCTGAGGCCAGACGGTGGGGAAAGGCGCGCCGGTCCCGGTACACCGTGAGGAGGTCCAACTTGTCTTTTCCCTTCAAAATGGCAGCATCCCCGTCTTTTACCAGGGTATAGAAAAGAAAGGACAGGTCAAAGTGGGCGTTGTAGGCAAGGAGCAGGGTGCGCTCGCCTGCAATCAGCTCCGCCACGTCCCGGCACAGACGGGGTTTGGGGATGCCCCGCTCCCGTAAGTCTTGATTGGTGATGCCGGTGAGGGCCTGAATTTTAGGTGGTACAAACCGCCCGGGAGACAGCGCCACCAGGTTGTCATACTCCCGGGTGACCACGGCCTCACCGTTCTGCCGCTCCAGAACGGCGGCGGAGAATTCGATGATCTCATCCCGATTGGGAGACAGGCCCGTGGTCTCTGTGTCAAAGATCACCAGCTTGTCATACCGGGAAAACAGGGTATCCAATTTTGCCATAAAACCTCCTATGTTTTGATCAGAGAGGCGGCGCGGGCAAATTTGCTCCGGGTCTCTTCCTGGAGATGCCAGGCTTCAGACAGACTCCGGCACCACTGGGCCAGGGCCTCGCCGCTGCCCCCCTTTCGCTCTGCCTCCAGCTCCCAAAAGGGCAGATCCCGTCCGCCGCCGGTGAGTACTCCCTGGTCCAGGGCCAGCTCTGCCACGGCATCTGGCAGGCAGGCCAGGAGCCGGAGCCGCCGGAACCGTGCGCCGCACCGGGGCAATAATTGGTCCGGCTGCAAAGACGTGACTTCCCATGGCGCGCCCAGCGTCTGCAATTTGGACAGGTCTGCCAGTCCCCCGCCGGGCAGCTCCCATTCCCCCCGGGCCCGGCCAGGACCTGGGGTTTTTACGGTCAGGACAGGGCGCCCGTTTTCCTGGCGCACCCGCAGGGTCCAGTGGCGGGCGGCCAGGGCTTGGTCTGGCGTGTCATAATAAACCGTCTCCATCTCCACTGCCTCCCAGGGGCCAAAGGCTTTCTCCAGCTCCTGGCGAAGCTCCTCCAGTTGACCGGGGCCTGTGAGGGCATACTTAAACTCCAATTCCAGTCCCATGATTACTCCTTGTCGTGTTTCTGCTGCTTCATCCAAATCTTCATTACCAGGCTGTGGGGCAGCAGCTTCACGCCCCGCACCTGCCAGCGGACCGGCGCGCCGTGGACAGACAGGTCCTTCCGGGTGCGGTATAGGTCATGGATGGCTGTGGCGACTACGTCCTTTGCTTCATACATGATGTTGTAATAGGTGACTGCGGTATTGCTGGTCTTGGTGGCGTGATCGAAAAACTCCGTTTTAACCCACCCGGGGCTCACGGCCATGACCCGGATGCCCCGGGACTTCAGCTCCTGATTCAGGGCGCGGCTGTAGCTGAGGACGAAAGCCTTGGTGGAGCCGTATACATTGAGGTATGGCACAGGCTGGAACGCGGACAGGGAGTCCAATTCGACGATTTTGCCGTCCCGGTGCATATAAGGAAGGGACAGCTGGGTCATGGCTACCAGGGCTTTGCAATTGAGGTCAATCATATTCATGCAGTCCTGCAAAGGAATCTGGTCGTACCGTCCAAATTTCCCGAAGCCGGCGCAGTTGACCAGAACCTTGATTTCCGGCTGCACCATATCCAACAGATCTGCATACCGCTGAAAGCTGTCCGGGTTCAACAAATCCATGGCAATGGGACGGATGGGGCAGCAGACCTGATCCTTCAGAGATTCCAGCGCCTCCTTCCGGCGGGCGATGACCCACATTTCGTCGAAGTTTGCCTCATGGGAAAGCTGGATGGCAAACTCCCGGCCCATGCCGGAGCTGGCGCCGGTAATGACCGCAATTTTCATATACATTCCTCCTGTGACATGGGATCATGATATTCTTTCATATCACGATTTTCGGGCGATGTCAAGAGAAAACCCGGTCGCACCATTGACAAATCCCCGGCGGGCGGATAAACTTGGGATAACAGACTGGCAAGGAGGAATCACCTATGTCATCCAAGGTATATTACACCGATTTTCACACCACAGTGGACGAGCCCCTGACCAAAAAGCTGGCCCGGCTGATTCTTACGGCGGGCATGGATCAGATTGATTTTCAGGGGAAATTTGTAGCCATCAAGATGCATTTCGGCGAGCCGGGGAACCTGGCGTTCCTGCGGCCCAACTACGCCCGGGTGGTGGCAGACGTGGTGAAGGACCTGGGAGGGAAGCCCTTCCTCACGGACTGCAACACGTTGTACATTGGCGGACGGAAGAACGCCCTGGATCATTTGGACAGTGCCTATCAAAACGGATTTGTGCCATACGCCACTGGTTGCCAGGTGATCATTGCCGATGGCCTGAAAGGTACGGACGAGGTGGACGTGCCAGTGGAGGGCGGCGAATATGTGAAGACTGCCAAAATTGGCCGGGCGGTGATGGATGCGGATATTGTCATTTCCCTCACCCATTTTAAGTGCCACGAAGAGGCCGGCGTAGGTGGCGCCATGAAAAACGTGGGAATGGGCTGCGGCTCCGGCGCCGGGAAGCGGGAAATGCACAGCGACGGGCGGCCCCTGACTGACCGGGAGAAATGTGTAGGCTGCGGAGCCTGCGCCAAAATCTGCGCTCACAAGGGACCCAAGCTCCGGGACGGTAAGATGGAAATCGACTGGAGCACCTGCGTGGGCTGCGGCCGGTGCATGGCCGTGTGCCCGGTGGGAGCCATTTATCCGGCCTACCAACACTCTGCCAGTCTCCTGGGCTGCAAAATTGCCGAGTACACCAAGGCGGTCCTGGCCGGACGGCCCAGCTTCCACATCAGCCTGGTGCAGGATGTGAGCCCTTACTGCGACTGTCACGCAGAAAACGATGTGCCGGTGGTGCCGGATGTGGGCATGTTCGCCTCCTTTGACCCGGTGGCTCTGGATCTGGCCTGCACGGAAGCGGTCCTGGCTCAGAAGCCCATGGCCGGTTCCGTCCTGGAATCGGTTGCCGGACGGGGGAAGGATCACATTCAATCCATTTTCCCCATTACCAACTGGCGCAGCCAGATCGCCCACGCCAAAAAAATCGGCCTGGGCGAGGATAGCTATCAGCTGGTGCAAATCTGATCCGGTCTGCATGTGACCGGGAGGAGGACTGCAGGATGGGGCTCTATGCTGATTGGCAGGCCGTCCTGGATCAAAATGCAGGGGAAATGGAGCAGTATTTCCAGGAGCATGCCCGATTTTTTTGACATAACACCAAGGAATGCTTTACGAAACAGGCCTTCCTTCGCGCCAACTGTGCCTACCCCGGAGCCTGGGCCGGGGAGATGCAACGGGTGGAGGGGACCGGAGACGCCCCCATCACAGTGGCGCATGTGTACGCCAGGAACGAGTCCTGTTCGTTCCACGTGACCTCCTTCTTCCGGATTTCTCAGGGAAGGATTGTCACTCTGGACGAATGCTGGGGAGACGATGGCCCGCCGCCCCGGTGGCGGCAGGAGATGGGCCTCAGCACGCCGATGGAGAAACTCAGCGCTATGTGAGGTCCCTGCCGGGAGTTCTCAGCAAAAAATACCGGGGCACCGCAAAGCGGCAGCTGCTTTGCGGTGCCCCGTTCTGTACAATGCGTTTGAATGCGCGCCTGAGGCCGTACGCGGCACGGTGCCGGGTTATCGGCCCTTCCCAAGGAAGAAGAGCGCTAGCATTCCAGGACCCACGTGAGCGCCAGTGAGAGGCTCGTGGAGGCAGACAATGAGTTCCTTGGGCGGTGCAATTTCCTGGACCATCCGAGCCAGCTGCTCCGCATCCTCCGGGCAGTCCCCGTGGGAGATGTAGACCCGCTGGGTCTCCGGGCTGCATACCCGCTTCCGGTACAGCTCCCCCAGGGTCTCCACCGCCCGCTTCCGGCCACGCACCTTGTTGAAGACGGTGATATGCCCGGTTTCATCTCCCCGGAGCAGGGGTTTCAGCTGCAGCATGGTGCCCAGCGTCGCCGTGACGCCGGACAGCCGCCCGGTCCGGCGGAGGAACATCAGGTCATCTACGGTGAAAAATTCGCACAGATTATCCCGGTCCCGCTCCAGCGAGGCATAGGTTTGGTCCAGGTTCAGTCCGGCCTTCCGATCGTCGGAGGCCCGGCCCAGGAGAAGACCAATACCAAACCCAGCGCCCATGGAATCCAGCACCCGCACTTGCCGTTGGGGGAATTCCTCCATCAGGGCTTGAGCAGCCTGCAAACCGGAGGCCACGGTGCCGCTGATTCCGGAGGAGAGCGTGATGTACAGGACATCCTCACCCGCAGCCAGAACCGGACGGAAGGCATCCTCCATCTGCGCGGCAGGGATCAGGGATGTTTTGACCACGCCCTTGTTCCGAAGGAAATTGTAGTACTCATGACCGTCAAAATCCTCGGGATAGGGGGGACAGGTAATTAGCTTTCCCTCCCGCTCATAAGAGGAGGAAATGATTTGCACCTGGAACTCCTCCAGCTGTGCTTTGGGAAGGTTGCAGGATGAATCCGAAAAAATGGCAAAGCTCATGTTGAAACGCGCCTCCGCATCTTGTGTTTGATATTAGTATACATGATTCTGGAGAGCATGTAAAGACGTGAGTTGTAAAAAGTTTGTGACTGGGAGGACGCCGGTCTTGCAGCTACATGGGGAATTGTGCTACAATGTACAAAAGTTCCGAGGGAGAAGGTGGCTGACGCAATGACTTACGATAAAAAACAGGTGGCAGACCGGCTGTGCTACTGGCGAGAATTTATGCAGAGCTTTCACCTGCCCACCTGGGAGGAGCTGCCGGATCTGGAGCTGTACATGGACCAGGTGGTGTCTCTGGTGATCCGTTATGTGAATTTGCAGCCCCATTCTGCGCTGAAGGACTCCATCCTGACGGCCAGCGCAGTGAACAACTATGTCCGGCTGAAGCTCATTCCTCCACCTGTGAAGAAACGCTACAGCCGGATTCACTTGGCGTATCTGATTGTGATCTGTTGTCTGAAGGGGTCTATGAGCCTGTCCAGCATTCAGCAGATGTTTCCTATGAACCTGTCCGAGGAGGAGGTTCAGCAGATTTACACGAACTTTGTACACCGGTACCGCACCGCCTATTTGCGCTGTGTGGAGCAGCTGGAGCAGCTGTCCGAGCCGGTTTTGGACCCTGGAAACCAGGAAACCAGCCAGGTGGAGAGCCTGGTCCTCACCACGGCGGTGGCTGCCACTTTATATAAATTGGTCACCGATAAGCTGCTGGCTCTGCAGCTACCTCAGGAGGAGCCGGCTCATTGAAGTGCCTTGGGAGGCAAGACGATGGCAACAGGCACCGGCGTGTGGAAAAACGCCGGTGCCTGTTGCTGTATTTCGAGGGGCTATACGTACTGAATTTTCATACTGCCAAAGCTGACCTCCCCCTCCAGCCAGATGGTCGCCTGTGGAGTGGGGTCCGGCTGACCGGAGACGTCGATGCCGCCGCCTGTACGGTCCAGTCTGTTTTCAATCCGGTACCGGCTGGGTGCTTGGATCACCAGGTTGCCAAAGGCAGCGTCAAAACACAGCCGGCAGTTCGGGACAACCGATTGGCAGCCGGTGAGATCCAGCACCAAGCTGCCAAAGGCCATATCGATGTTGCCGCCCTGAAGCTCCTCCGTCTGGACCGTGATCCGGTCGGAGCAAAAGGCAAAGTCCCCCCGGATGTAACCGGAATTATTGACATAGGACCGCCGTGTTTTGTCCTCACTGTGGAAAGAAGCTCCATTTACCGTAACGTGAGGGCGTCTTTTTTTCCTGTGCTTGCGCCAGCTGACGCGGTCAAACACCATGGAAATGCCCCAGAGAATCAGCAGCAGCCCCAGAACCAGAGGCCAGGTGATGAGAGAGGGGATGACGCCCAAATTCACCAGCAGGAAGTACAGGCCCGCTGCACTGGCCCCAAGCCCGAAAGCCGAAAGGTGGGAAGTGCAGGAAGACAGGCCCAGGCACAGGAGGGCAGAGGGCCAGGCCACAGACCAGAGCCATACATCCAGTTCCAAGTAGATTGCGGCGATGTAGGTAACGCCAGTGAGGATCAGAAACAGTGCAAACCAAATCCCGCTGTCTTGCAAGTTTAGATGGAAACCGCTTTCATCTGCATCCTGGATGACCTCCTCCACCACTTCGCCCACGTGGCTTTTCCGGGGCTCTTCCGCCGTCCGGGGGACGCCCAGCAGCTCGTCTGTGGAAATGCCAAATAGCTCTGCCAGACGGGGAACTGCGGTCACATCGGGGCAGGACAGGTCGTGCTCCCATTTACTCACCGCCTGGGCGGTCACGCCCATTTTTTCAGCCAGCTGATCCTGTGTCAGTCCCAGCCGCTTTCGGTGGTATAAAATTCGCTTGCCCAGGGTCAAGCTTGCCGTGTCTTCCATGTTGAAAACCTCCTGTTGGATTTGCCTGTACTATGCCACAAAATCGGGGAAAAAGCTATCACCCATTTGTTGATTTCCAGTATTTTTCTCCCACAACGGCTGGTTGAGGGGGCTCCAACGGGCGGTTGTTTTTTTGAATTACAGAACTTTTTGCGCCCCAGAACGCGAAAAAGCGTACCGAATGGATACGACTTTAAAGCTGCCCCAGGAGTCCGTCCTTGTAGAGGCCGGTGATGGTGACATTGCAAATTTGGTTGTGCAAACCGTTTCCCGGCGCGTAGACCTTGGTGTAGGTGGGGGTGTGACCGGTGTAGAGGCCCTCTCCGGCCGGTTCTTCCCAAAGCACTTCCTGTGTGGTTCCGATTTGCGCAGACAGATAGGCTTGCTCCAGCGCCCGGGCGACGGCAATGGCCCGGGCGCTGCGGGCCTCTTTTTCCGCCTTGGTTAGCTGCCCCGGCATCTTGTCCGCAGGGGTACCGGGACGGCGGGAGTAGGGGAAAATATGCATCGCCGCAAAGCCGCACTGCCGGCAAAAGGCCAGGGACTCCTCCAGTTCAGCCTCGGTCTCGCCGGGAAATCCCACGATCAGGTCTGTGGTGAGGGCGCAGCCCGGGAAGCTCTCCCGGAGGAGGGCCACACTTTGCACATAACGGGCGGTGTCATACTTCCGGCGCATCCGGACAAGGACGGTGTCGCTGCCGGACTGGAGACTCAGGTGGAACTGGGGGCACAGGTTGGGGAAGCGGGATAAGCGCAGGCAAAAGTCCCGGGTGATGATCCTGGGCTCCAGGGAACCCAGGCGAATCCGCACATTTGGCACAGCGGTACACAATGCCTCGGCCAGCTCCGTCAGGGTTTGACCGTTCTTCAGATCCCATCCCCAGGATGCAATTTCAATGCCGGTGATCACAATTTCCCGGTAGCCTGTGGCCGCCAACGCCCGGGCTTGGGCGACGGCGGCGTCCAGAGGCTCTGAGCGGACAGGGCCGCGAGCATAAGGGATGATGCAGTACGAGCAAAAGTTGTTGCACCCATCCTGGACCTTCAGCATAGCGCGGGTACGGGTTTCCAGGCCCCCGGCGGGGAGAATTTCAAAGGCGCGCCGTTGAAGTGCCTGATCTATCTGCTCCAGGTGGGTTCGCTCTTTGGCGGCCAGGAGCATCATGTCCAGGAAGGCCTCCCGCCCGGCGCTGCCTGAGATCACGTCCACCTCCAGCTGCCGCACCGCCTGCGGCTGCACCTGGGCATAGCAGCCGCATACGCCTACAATGGCCTGGGGATTTTGCCGGCGGCAGCGGCGAATGATTCCGCGATTTTTCTTGTCTGCCACGGCGGTGACGGTGCAGGTATTGATTACATAACAGTCGCAGGGCTCGTCGAAGCTGCCTAGGGTATGGCCCATGGCCAGGAGCTTCTGCTCCATGGCTTGGGTTTCATATTGGTTGACCTTGCAGCCCAAGGTATAGAATGCAAACTTCATGTTAATATCACCAAAAATCTTCAAAATGTCCCAAAAACCTTCGCTTAAACTGCCAATTGAAACAGGGCTGGCTCGTGCGATATAATATACGGTAATCAGATGGGGAGGATATAGACTCCGCCTGCGAAACAGAATTTCCCGGCCCGCTGCCGGCATAGCTTTGGAGGTTACCATTTGTGTGTGAATTTGACATTAAGCTCTCCACGGTGGAGGAGGTCAAGACCTTTGTCCAGGTGGCGACGGTACAGCCCTTTGAGGTCTATGTTACGACTCCCCGCCAGAAAGTCAGTGCCAAATCCTTCATAGGGATGTTCAGCTTGGACTTCCGTCACTCGCTCCGGGTCATTGCGGACTGCACCCAGGAGGAGCTGGAACAATTCTTGCAAGGTGCTGCGGCATTTTTAGTGCCGGAAGCGTCATATTGATTTTGACATATGGGGTTACCGCAAAGCTTGTTTTGGGGTAGCCCCATATGTCACATTTCTGGGACAACCTTCTGGGGGCGGTAAAAAATCATACTGAACCAGGTGACGACATTGTCCCCATACTGGAAGGGAACGCCACACTCCTGCGCAGTTTGGGTTAGGAGAATGCCATGGCTCTCGATGCAGGGGTGCATACGCTCCGGGTGGCGGCAGGGGCCGGTGGGATAGGCACAGGAGTCGCAGATGGCGCAGGCCTCGGTGGAGAGTGTGTAGATTTCTTGCCCTTCCGCCCGGACCATGGCCTCTACCTGACGGGTGACGGCCTCGTGCTCTTCTCGGGTGGCCAGGGTGGCAGAGATGTCGGAGATGTCGTCTACCTCCGTCACGGTGCAGATGAGGAGTACGTTGGGATAAGCCAGGCACTTGGACCGGCAGGATTCCACAGTACCCACGGCTGGAGGGCAGGCCCAGGTTTTCCCATACATTTGGCATTCGTGCTGGCAGATCCACCGGACCCGGTCCGTAAAGGTTAGCTCCCCCGTTTTCAGGAAGAAATATCCGTACAGAGGCAGCTCCGCCAGCTGCTGTTCCAGGTGCTCACAATTCATGGCGGTCCTCCAAATACTGGAGAAATGCGGCACAGCCTGCTTGAATCTGGTTGTACACACCGGAAAAGTCCCCAGTATACCAAGGATCGTCAATGTCCCCAGGACAGCTGGTAAAGTCCAGCAGCCTGTGACATTTGCCAGCCCGGTCCGGCCCAACCAACCGCAGCAGCCGAGGCAGATTGGCTTGCTCCATATACAGGATGTAATCGTACCGGTTATAATCGGCAGCACAAACCTGGACCGCAGTCTTCTCTTCACAGGAGATGCCATGAGCTGCTAAAACCCGCCTGGCCGGCGGATAAACCGGGTTTCCGACCTCCTCCCGGCTGACTGCAGCGGAGGCAACAAACAGCCGGTCCAGCAGACCCGCCTTCGCCGCCAGGTCTTTTAGGATAAATTCACCCATGGGGCTGCGGCAGATGTTGCCGTGGCAGATAAAAAGCACTTTTTTCATGTTTATACCCCTTTATAAGCCTTTTCTGACGTCAAAAAGTTCGGATTTTTCAATTTCGTTTTTTGGTAAAGTGGTTATAACCCTGCGCTTCTCCACGTAAATTTCCGGCAATTTTGCAGTTCATTTCCTGCTGGAAAGAGCTCTGATATGCCCCATTTATTGTAGCATATCAGAGCTCACTTTTCCATAAGTCTGGAAAATATTATTTGTGGGATGGCTTAAATGGAGTAGGCGCCTTTCAGATATTTATCCAGTAACCTCCGCTTGGAGCTCCTGTGCGGCGGTATCTTTTTGCTGCACAAGGTATTTGCAAGTGGCGAAGCGGCAACCCGGCAGCATCATCAACCCTTTGCGCTTTGTTTTTCAGTGACAGGATCCATTGGGTGCCGCTGCGCTCGGAGTGTAGCTTCTTTCCCAGCTTCTGCTTGACCTGCCGCACCGTCCGGGCGGAGATGCCTAGCTCCGCAGCCGCCTTGTTCAGATGGCCGATCAGCAGGATGGCGCAGCCGGTGTGCTGGGCTACGTCTCCCAGCCTGCGGAAGATGGGCCGGACCTCGTTGGCCCGGTTCATGTCCACGTTGGCCCCCAGGAACGCCTGCACCGGGTCGATGATGAGCAGTCTGGTGCTGTTCTGTCGGATGGCCTTTTCCAGCCGCTCGTCGGAGAGGGTCAGCGGCTGGTCGCCGTCGTCGATGACCAGCACCCGGTCCAGGTCGGCCCCGGCCTCCTGAAGCCGGGGCTTTACCGTGTCGCCCAGCCCGTCCTCGGCGGTCTGGTAGATCACGTTGAAAGGCTCCGACGCTTCCATATCGGGCAGCGGCTTTCGGTTGGTGCAAGCCGCCGCCAGCTGCATGGCGAAGTAGGTCTTGCCCTCGCCGGGGTTGCCCTGGACGATGGTCAGCTTCCCAAAGGGGATGTAGGGAAACCACAGCCAGTCCACGGCGGTTTCCGCCATTTGGCTCATGCGGATCATGGGGACCGGCGGTTCCGTTTTCGTCTCTTGCAGTGTGACCGTCTCTGCAATGAATTTCTGATTTGGAATTTCCTCTCTGTGCTGCAAGACCTCATTCCAGTCCTTCCGGGCCGGTAACAGCCGGATGACCGTCAGACTGTCCGGCAAACTTTCCGCCAGTCGCTTGCAGGCGTCGCAGCCCGCTGTGTCGCTGTCCAGGCAGAGGAATACCTGTTTGACGTCCGGGCGTTCCGAAAGAAACCGCTCCAGCGCTTTCCCGGACACGCCGCCCAGGGAGAGGTAGCTTCTGCTTTTCCAGTCCTTGGGGTACAGGCAGAGGAAGGACATCAGATCAATGGGCGCTTCAAAGACGAAAAGTTGATTGCCTTCGCCCTGGTGGCAGAAGCCGTAGGATTTATCCGAACCGGCCACATCCACCCAGTGCTGGATCTTCCGCAGCTGCATCAGATCCTCCCGCAGGGGCTTATACCCGGCGGACGCCTCGGCATACTCCTGCTGCAATTGGGCGTACTCCTTTTTCCATGCCTCCGGTTCTATGGGCTGATCGCCCAGCTTTTCCCGGAGGACGCGCCGGGCGGCGAAGAACAGCCGCAGGTCGCCGTCGTGGGCCTCCCGGAATTTCTCCCGCTTGTCCTTCCAGGGAATTTTGTTCATCTCCTGAAAGATGGGCTTGGTGCGCTCGTAATGCTCCGCCTGCCGCAGCAACTCTTGCAGCTCCTTCATCCGGGCGGATCGCGCTTTCTGGGCGGCGCTCAGCGTGTCAAACTCCGTGCTGACCGATGCCAGCCGTTTCTCCAATTCCTCCACGGAGTACAGCTTGTTTTCCATCAGATAGTTGTAGATGCCATTGAATTCTTTGAGGTTGCCGGTCCGCGCCTTTTTGCTCCAGGCGCTGGCATTGCGCCGGTTCAGATAAGCAATGAGGAAGTCGGCCAAATTCGTCTGAGGCGGCGTTTTCAGCTCGTCCTTCACCTCGGCAAGCCACGCCGACAGCGCCTTGATCTTTCGCTTCAGATCGGCTATCAGACGGTTGGTGGCTCTGATCCAGCGGTTCAGCTGACCCTTTTCCGTGGCAAGGCCCTTGGCCTCCATCTTGCGGACGTTGGGCCCCTCGTGGACGGTGGGGATCAGGTCCAGGCCCTGCCGCACATAGGAGCGGTGGTCGATGCGGCAGTCCAGCCCCTTTTCCTCGAATTTCGCATTGACCAAATTGCACCATGCCTCCCGCCATGCCACCAGCGTCTCCGGCTCGTGCCAATCAGTGGTGTGGACAGCGTTGAAGACGTAATTGCCGTTTTCATCCCGGACGCGGTCACCGTTCTCGTCCAGCACATATTCCCGGCGCTGCTTCGCGCCGAAGCTGCCGTCGGCGTTCAGGGGACGCATAGTGGTCATCACGTGGAAGTGGGGATTGGGGATGCCGCCCTCCTTGTCCGGCACATGAACGGCGAGGTCTGCGATCATGCCTTTGGCGACGAATTGCCGCTGCACAAACTCCCGGGCCAGGGCGATGTTTTTCTCCAGGGAAAATTCATTTTGCAGCGCCACGTCGAAGCTGTAGGACAGTTGGGCCTGGGGATGCTTTTCGGTCTGCTCCACGGCGTTCCAGAGGGTGGCCCTGTCCAGAAATTTCTTCGGCGCGTTGGGCGGCAGGAAAATTTCCGAACAGATGACGCCGCCCTTTTTTGTGTAGTCGCTGATCTCCCCGTAGTAATCGCTGTACAGCCGTTCTCCGGCCCGGTAGGCCGCAGCGGCAATGGCAGACTGCCCGGCGCTGCGCCTGACCTGATCGATGCTGAAATGGTACAGGGCCATCAGCTTTCCTCCTGGGCCTGCCGCACCAGCCGATGCACCTCCGGCAGGGCAAAGACCCGTTCCATCAGGCAGTAGAATTGCGTTTTGGGCAGCCGGTCCGCCTCCGGGGAGATGGACTGGATCGCGCCGCCCATATCGCAGAGATGGTGGGTGCGCTTGGCACGCTCGCCCTTTTGCAGGTAGCGGCCGCGATTTTCCAGCCGGGTATTCTGGTGCTCCAGCTGCTTGATCTTGGTTTCGGCCTCTTCGATCTGTTTTTGAAGAGAAGTCCGGTTTTCTTGTGACATTTTCGATCCTCCTTGGTTGGGTGATAGGCGCAAAGCGCCGCAAGAGGGAACCTCTTGACCGGAACGCAGTTCCGCAGATTTTCATTCCGGTCCTGCCGGACGCACGATACAGGGCCTGACCCTGTATAGAAGTGCGCCCTTAGATTCCTAAGGGATTTTCCGCGTCCCCGCCCGGCTCCACCGGAACCAGCGGATACGTCCTCGTGATCGCTCCAACAGCTTTCCTCCGGCGTATCACAAGTCCGGCGCGCTCCAGCTCCTGCAAGGCCCGTTTGACGCTGGACTCGCTCTTGTGAAGCGTCCTTGCCAGTTCGGCAACGGGCGTCTGCACAAAATAGTGCCCGTCCCCGTCAGGCGCTCCGCGATTCAGCATCTCGTTGTAGAGCAGTGTGTACGTCCATTTCGCCGTGAAGCCGATTTCGTAGTCCATCAGAAATCTGGGAAACACCATCCAGTCGGCAATCACGCGTTCTTTCGTCATAAAATCAACCATGTTCGTCTCCTCCTTTGGCTCGTTTGGATAAATAATGTGGGCAGTCGATGACCAGGGCCCGGAAGCTCTGCTTGCACGAATGCGCGCATCTCCGGCACAGGGCGCTGTAGCTGACGCGGCCCCGGTCATTCAGGAAGAAGGACAGCTCCTGCTTCCGTTTTTTGTTCATTCTTGGCATTCAGGTCTCCCTTCGTTTTTTGCTGCATCTCGGGGCGTTTTTGGCCGGAAACGCCGCCTCTGTGCGCCTTTTGTAAGGCGGGGAATGGTGCGGCAGGGGTAGCTGGTCTCCGCCGCGTTCTGTCGTGTTTCGGGGTGTTTTCTTTCCTCGAGGAAGTGTCTATATCATAGCGCGTTTTTGGCCTCTTTCCCGTATATCCAAGAGGTCGGAAATCGGGCGGAAAATTAAAAAATTCCACGCTTTTGGATTTCTATGATATAATGGAAAAAGCTGGCCAAGGAGTGACGATTATGCAGACAAAACTGACCATTGGAGAACGGATGAAGGATCTACGGGTCGAGAAGGGCTTGACGCTGGAGGCGCTGGGCCAGCAGACCGGCCTGTCCAGGTCTGCCCTGGGCAATTATGAGAGCGGCAACTTCAAAGACATCAGTCCCTTTGCCATCACGACCCTGGCGCAGTTTTACGGCGTGTCTACCGACTATCTGCTGGGCGTGACGGAATTAAAAAATCACCCAAACGCAGAACTTCACGAACTGCATTTGAGTGATGCTATGTTGGAATTATTAAAGAGTGGGATGATCAACAACCGGCTGCTGTGCGAGATGGCGCTGCACAAGGATTTTCGCCGCTTGATGGTGGATATTGAGGTTTACGTGGACCGGATCGCCAGTATGCGGATCAAGGACTTGAACACGGCCCTGGAGGTCACCCGGGCACAGCTCCAGGCCAAGCGCGACGGCGATGAAAACGCGCTGGATCTGCGCACCATCGAAAGCGCTATCATCGACGAGGACGAGTACTTCAGCTACACCGTCCACAACGATATAGACCGCATCATCCGCGACATTCGGGAGGCCCACAAGGACGACTCCACCACCGCCGACGATCCCTCCGGCGCTGCCATGGTCAAAGCGGCCCTGGACGATGCCGGTGCTATCGAAGGTAGCGAATCCGAACGGCAGGCGAAACTATTCTGCGCCCAACTGGGTATCAACTACAGCAAGCTGACGAGGGAAGAATTCTATTCTCTGGTGGAGATTTTGAAGAAGTCCAAGCTGATGAAGAGTTCCAAGAATATGCGGGGGAGGAGTTCGGGGAAGAAGAGATAATGCAACAGCACTAATAATCTCCGTGTTGAGAAAATAGAACGGGCTCACCAGCAACGGTGAACCCATTGTATATTTCCACTACGAATTCTAGTCGCTGTACCCCAAAATTGTTTTAATTGGTTGAACGCTTGAGTCAATGAGCTCACAGTCGCCATGATCGTAGTGAGCATCTCCAAGATAATATGAACTGAGGTCGTCCTCATGGTAGAAACTATGATCTATACGATCCGCAGTCATGAAACCGCAGATGTCGCCCGCAAAGGGCTCCAACTCACCATTTTTGGCCTTATGAAATAAAACAGAATGGATGGTCCCTTCCGCAAAGTCGCCGTCAGACCAATTGCCAACTCTCCGGTCTTTCCCGGCAGGAAGGTGATGGATGAAAAAGCCAATCTGTTCTCTGCCATAACCATGCCATTTTGATTTGACAAACTCACCGATATATGTTCTTGTCTCCTTGTAGCCAGTAAATCCATCTTCGTCTTGCTCACCTTTGCAGAGAAGATGCCCATCGGAAGCATATGCCTCCAAATGGTGACCGTCATTACTGAACACGAGAGCGCCATCTGCATAGCGCTCGGCACAGTACGGAATTAACTCATCTATAGCCAAAGCGTTATAGATGTCAAGGAAGTTTTCACTGAATGCTTGCTCCAATGGAATCATCTTCATCAGCTCACTATACATACAGTACAGTGAATCGAATACACCTTTGGCAGCTTCCAATGCAAACTCCCAGCCATATGCGTCATTACTTCCGACAGTTGCCAGTTTTAATTGATGCAATAGTTTTGCTAGCGCGGCGTATTGTATATCCGTAAGACAAGGCCTGACTATCTCAGCATCGTGGCATTGTGCATCTGTAATGACCAAAAAATCATTGCTATCTGAGATATAGTCATTATCAGTATCAGTTTTTCGCCTGTTGTAGAAACAATAGACTTGCCGCAAAGCGTCCAGAAGCAGTGTTGTCAACCTCCGCCGGGCGGCAACCGTTTCCGGCTGGCCGCCGTGCAGAATGTGTTGCTCTTTCAAAAGCTCAACTGTAGCGGCAATGTGGTTGATAACCGTATTTCTGGCCTGTGATTTTGATTCCTCTTCCAGCGAATAGCCGGTCATCCGTTGATGGTTGATATCAAATGGTAACTCCTCTACCGTGCCAAAGTCCCTGTCGTAGAGCAAAATGATCCTATTCCAGCCCAGAGTTTTGATTGCGTAGCCCAGCTCAATCAAGACATTCGGATTTGGTGTTTTTCTTCCGGTGGTGTCTGAATTGATAATCGTGACATCCGCCACAAAAATATCTGCATGGTCAATTTTCTCATAAATTGTATCGCCGATATTGGGAGCACCAGCAATGCCTTCCGTATCACGGCTGATCTCAATGGCTGCAAAATCGGCCAGCTTTTGAGGCAAACGCTTCATGCAATCTGAGATAAAATTTCTGTTTGCTTTGACGTCCGATTGCCAGGAGTAAAAAATCGTACAGTGGTCCATACTGGCCTCCTGTTGAAGCGTTGTGTTTACCTTGTGTTCTTGAGATAATCAATATACTCCCGTATAGCGCCACGGCCACCATCATGTTTGCAAGCATAATCCACTGCATCCAGTACCTCTGGTATTGCGTCAGCAGGGCAAGCCGTTATTCCACAGTACCGGATACAGCTCAAATCATTCAAATCATCGCCGATATACGCAATCTCGTCAGCGGATGCGCCGAATTTTGCGGCTACTTCCTTCAGCTTCACAAGTTTGTCGGCGACGCCTTGATAAAGCTCTGTGATTTTCAACTCTTTGGCGCGTTGCTCCACAATGGCAGAGGATCTTCCAGTGATAATGGCAGGGGTAATTCCAAGTTGAGGAAGGATATGCACAATAGCATACCCATCCCGAACATCAAAGGCTTTCATCACTTCGCCTTGTGCCCCGATGTAAATACGGCCATCTGTTAAAGTCCCATCAACATCCATTACCAACAACTTGATTTTCATCTTACAATTCCCGCTTTAAATATGTCTTGCATCAAAATAGAGCCAACCACTTCATACTGCTCATTCAATACTGGCATACAAGTGATTTTCATGTTACTCATCACTTGAAGTGCGTTTACAGCTAGTTCACGTTCATCAATCCATTTTGGATTTTTTGTCATAACATTATCAATGGTCTCATTATAAACGTCCACGCCTCGCTCCAGCATACGCCGCAAATCCCCGTCTGTGACGATGCCTCTTAGCTGCTTCTTGCGGTCCACAATCGTTACCATACTCAGGCCCTTGCTGCTCATTTCCACAATGGCGCTGCGCAAGGTGCTTCCCTCTGGAATGACTGCATTGTCCTTTCCGCAGTGCATAACATCTCTAACTTTGACCAATAGCTTTTTCCCCAATGCACCCGCAGGATGATGCAGGCCAAAGTCTTCCTTTGTATAGTTTTTCGCCCGAGATGTCACCAATGCAAGGGCATCACCGAGTACCAAGAGGGCGGTTGTGCTGGAAGTGGGAGCAAGATGCATATAGCAGGCTTCCTCAAATTCCGGAAAAAAGAAATGATGCTGGCACTCACGAGCCAATGTAGATTTGGGCTTTCCGGTAATAGCTACAGTGGTACAGCCAATTTCCTGAAGCACAGGCATCAACCGAGTAACTTCTTCACTTTCTCCGCTGTAACTCATTAGAATGATAACATCCTTCTTCTCTACCATTCCCAGATCGCCGTGCATAGCTTCGCCAGGATGCATGAAGAAAGAAGGTGTGCCAAGGCTTGCCAATGTTGCAGAAATTTTTGTTGCAATATGGCCTGGCTTACCCATTCCAGTAAGAACCACCTTGCCCTGACAATTCAAGACAAGCTCTACCAGATTCTCAAAATCTTCTCCTAGAGAATCCCTCGTCTTCACCAAAGCCTCCATTTCTTTATTGAAAATGGATTTAGCCTCGTTAATTACATCAAATGTTGCTTCCATGTCTCTTTACTCCTGTACTGCGAGGTACACCTTTTGCAATTTCATCAGCAGGTCCTTCATTTTACATAAGGGCACCATGTTTGGTCCATCAGATTTTGCATGATCAGGATCAGGGTGTGTCTCCATGAACAAGCCGTCCACGCCTACAGCAATAGCCGCCTTGGCCAGATACTCCACATATTCCCGATTGCCACCAGTGCTGGTGCCATTGCCGCCCGGTTTCTGGACACTATGCGTGGCATCAAAAATCACCGGAACACCAAACCCTTTCATGACGCGAAGACCCGTCATGTCTACCACCAGTGTGTTATAGCCAAAGCTGGTGCCGCGTTCGCAGAGCATTACATTGCTATTGCCGGATTTCTGCACCTTCTCCAAGCAGTTTTTCATGTCCCACGGGGCAAGGAACTGGGCCTTTTTGATATTCACACAACGGCCCGTCTTTGCGGCGGCAACCAGCAAATCCGTTTGCCTGCAAAGAAATGCCGGAATCTGTAAAATATCAGCCACCTCGGCCGCAGGGGCAGCCTGCCAGGCTTCATGAATATCGGTGCAGACCGGAAGACCGTAGACATCCTTGACCTTCTTTAAGATTCGCAGTCCTTCCTCCAGACCGGGCCCGCGGAAGCTGTGAAGCGAGGTCCGGTTGGCCTTGTCAAAGGACGCCTTGAACGTATAGGGGATTCCAAGCTGTTCCGTGATCTCCTTCATCTGTCCAGCAATGGACAGAACCATTTCCTCCGATTCAATGACGCAGGGACCCGCAATCAGTTGAAACATAGATGTATCCTCCCGGCTTATGCCAATCCGTTTTCCATCATGTACCGCTCCACCTGCACACGGTCTTTCGGTGTGTCCACGGAAAGGGTCTTGCAGTGGGCATTGATGTAGTAGCAGTCCTTTCGGTTTTCAATGAAGCGGAAGGAGTCGTTTTCCTCGATTTTCTCCACCGGGCCACGGGGCGTGGCGTGATAATACTCCAATGCGCCGTGGGTAAAGGCACCGACGCCAACGAACTTCTGGTAGGCATAATTCATCTCACCCTTGGGGAATGGAATGGGGGCGCGGGAGATGAACAGGCAGACGCCGTCCTTGTTGGTGACGATCTTCAGGTTGGTGGGATCGACGACTTCCACAGGGTTGGAAAAGTCGGTCATCAGGTTGGAGACATAAAAACCGTCCTCTGGGATAGTTTCAGGGATGCACTTGACAATGTCCGCAGCCTGCACCAGCGGCTCGTCGCCGTTTACCATTACATAGAGATCGGCCTCAACTTTGTGAGAAACTTCGTACAAGCGTTCGGTTGCAGTCTCACAGTCAGGCGAAGTCATAATGACCTTTGCACCAAAGCCTTCCGCCACAGCCTTGATTTCCTCATTATCCGTGGCAACATAAACTTCCTCAAAGCAGTCAACTTCTTTGGAGTGCTTCCAGACCCAATACAGCATGGGCTTGCCACAAATCTGAGCCAGCGGCTTCATGTTAAACCGGGACGAACCGCCCCGAGCAGGGATCATACCGATGATTTTCATAGAAAATTCCTCCATATTGTAGACATTATGCTAGATTCCATGGCCATCCCTATAGGCATCTCTGCCTATGAGACGGTATAAATACACTCTCGCTAGTCGGGCATAGGCGTTGCAGGCATAACATATTTTACTTTTAGAAAAAAGTTGCATCTGCCTTGTCTGGACGTTTGAGAAAATCTTCCTATCCTGGTATTCTGTTAAGTGATCTTTCAGATATTTCTGAATAGTATCCAGAAATGCTTTATTAATCCGGAATGTCCTTCTGACGTAGATGGGGTCCACATACATCCAAGGATACTCCACCGCATAGCGAAGAGCTTGATCAGTCAGCTCCGGGCAAGTCTCTTTCACCACGTTCAGCAGATATTCCCCTGCAAAAATCCGATCCGGACTGCACCGGTGAGACTGTGTGGCTACGATGCCACCCTCCCGCTGGCGATACAGATACAGCTGGCGGTTGGTGTACACTGCGCCGTTCTGCAGATTTCTTGCCAGATCTGCCGAGTAGATCACATCCTCATTCAGTTTCCCTGGCATAAAGCGTATATGCTTGAAAAGATCCCGGCGAAATAACTTGTTCCAGACGCCGAATTCTGTTCGGCAGTCAAACTGCATTTTCAAATATTCGATGTTACTAACCACAGCTGTTCCCGCATGGTCTTCTGGTACAGGTGTGGTGCCATCAGGGAACCTGTGGACACCACAGAAGCTGAAGTCATAATCGGTTTTCTCCAACAGTTCCAGTAACACCTGGCAATAATCCGGTGCTACCAGATCGTCGCTGTCCACAAAACAGATATAACGTCCGATTGCTGCTTTAACGCCTGAATTTCTGGCACAAGAAAGGCCCTGGTTGCTCTGATGAATGACTCGGATTCTGCTGTCCTTCTCTGCCAGTTTATCGCACAGCACGCCGCAACGGTCCGGGCTTCCGTCATCCACCAGTATGATCTCAATGTCCTGAAAGGTCTGCTCCATCAGACTTTGTACACAATCTGCCAGATATTTTTCTACTTTGTAAACTGGTACTATCACTGAAATTTCCGGCATCTGCTCACCTCTTATCTCAGCAGCCAATTCTCGCAATGATCTGACTTAAGTATTTCTTATCCTGACAGTCGGCAACCTCCCGACCACCAGTAGCCTCATTGGTAAACTTCCCAGGAATGGCTATCCGCTCTTTGGCACCGTTGCGGAACCATTCGTACTCAATGTCAGTGTTTCCAATGTCCAACGCCTGCATATCCATGGCAGCCAAGTCCGCAGCCAGTACTGTCGCTGTAGGGCCCAAGGCCATAATGATTAGTTCCCCATGGTAATTATCCAGAATAGCCTGTTTGATCTCATCATAGTGCTCGAATGCGCCCACCGCCGGGGCCAGAATCCGCTTAATGGATGCCGCATCGTCATACAGATCGTTGCCTACACCCAGCCGGGTCTGCTCGCCTTCAACAATCAGGACATCCCGACCGGCCCACAGGGCCTTGAGCATCGGAAAAGTACGTTCAGCACGTTTAGAGTCCACCCAGTCAATATAGGGTCTGGTGATTTGGGAGTCGCCAAACAGATATTGAGGGCCAGTGTGGGCTCGAATTAAATTGATAATCTGTTGATGATGATTGTCCCGCTTACCCCATTCAATCCAGAACGTTTTTGAATGTGCGTTACAACCTCTGGTCGTATTAAAACACCGGGGCACACACAACAACAGGCGCTTATCCTTGGTTTCAAGAACAGCAGATAACTTGGCAGCCAATTTCTCATTTCGTGTTTGAAAATGCAAATCTCTAGTGGAACAAATAATATCAAATTCCCCATCGCCAAAGCGAGCAATCGAGCATTGGTGCTTTTTGATGTAGCGAAGGGTTCGTTCTGGACTCATAATCCGCAAATGATACTTTGTCCTCAGAACTGCCATCCGCCGTGCTTCATAGAACACCTCATAGGCTGCAACTAGCTTGCGCTTTAATTTGGAATCTTTCATTTCCACTCACTTCCCTGCTTTTTTGTTTCTCTTCATTTTTCCGGTAAGACGTATCAGGGGTTCTCGAATCAGATTCTTTTCGTAATAGTTCATCATCAAAATCCAGTTCAGAGCGCAATAGATCACGGTATATAGGACAATTCCCAACACCATAACAGACAGATTATAGAGATCGATCCAGCACGAAAGGATCAGCGTTGCCGTGCACATCAGCGCAGGAATAAGGAAAACCTTTCCGCACTCTTTCCAGAAATGGAACATATCCAGACCAATCCGCTTATTATAATACCAATTCATGGCAAAACCGTGACCAATAACCAATGTGATACCTGTCATCAGCGCGGCACCCACCACGCCCATGACCTGCATTAGAAACCAAGTGCCGATCACATTGCCGATGGCTACCGCCAGATGCACCAAGGAACGGAATTTATGCTTATTCTGGGCCATAATCACATTCAGGCATACGCTCTGTATCAGCGGAATCATATTGGGAACCATCATCAGAATCGCAACCCAGTAGGCATCCTCATAGCCTTCACCGGCATAGAATCGGATGAAAGGCTGACCGAAAGCGATAAAGCCCGACACCACCAGCGCAAAAATATAGCCCTGCAGCCGACCAATACGAATGGCCAGTTCCGTCAGTTCCTCGTTGGTGGCACCGGTAAAAACCATCTTGTTCACCTTTGGCGAAAGGAGATTGGAAATGCCAGTCGTCAGTGAAATCACAATTTGATTAAAGGTATGTCCGACGCTATATACCGCAACGCCAACTGTTGCCAATTCCGGAATGGCACCCATCATCACACTGTCCGTTGCATTGTTCAGCGTTCCAACCACCGTTGCTAGAAATACCCAGAAAGAAAACGCAAGAATTTCGCTGAGCTGAGAAACCGGCAGATTGCGATATCTCGCCCTGATCTTCATTTTCCGCTTCACATAAATGCCATAGGCGGCTCTGGATACAACTCCCACTACCAGGGAAGATACGGTCATGCCCACAGAGGCATAGCCAAGTATCAGCATGATGACATTCAGCAGCGGGCCGATGCAGGTCGTCAGAATATTGACACACTGCTGGAAGATAAACCTTTCATGGGCACTGACCACCGTTACATAAGGGGACTGGGAGAAGCTCAGTGCTGTATTGCAGACCATTAGAAAAACTAGAATCTTCATCCGGGCCAATTCCGATGTGGTTAAGGATTTTCCATACCAGATATCCAGATTCAGGGTCAGAATGGTGCCGACAACCATAGCCGCAACTGCAATAACCTGGAAAACAACCATGAACAGCCCAAGCATTTGTTCTTCCGCTTCCTGTCCATGCTCTTCGCGGGATTTGATAAGATAACGGGTAATGGCAGAACCAATACCTAGGGAGATTAGCGATAAGTAACTCGTAACGCTGCTAGAGAGCTTGTACAGGCCGTACTCACTCTGTCCCAGCAGGGAGAGCATCACTGGAGTATAGAAGATCGGGATCAAATTGCCCAGAATCATATTCACATAATTCAGAACAATGCCTGCCTTCAGCTGATTACTATCTTGTTTCATTCACAAATAGTCCTTCAATCAAACAGAGAATCAAATTCAACGCGTTGGAAAACTTCTAGTTTTCCGCCCCGAGTGGCGTTAAAAACGCGGATGTTTCTGATCTCGCAGTGGGTTTTCATTGCTAAATAGGTCAGAGTGCTCTTTTCCGTATTGGGGATGTAAAGATTGGCTTTGTCTTCGTTATACTTGTCAGAGAAATAGTCCCTTACAGTGTTATCCACCACAATCTCGCCCTTGTTGTTCTGGCTGACGTGAAAATGATGGTCTACGCCGATAAAGTAAATCTCCGTGAAACCCATATAAGCTGCGATCTGTGCAGCGGTGTACATGCCGGTGCTGGAATTGTAGATGCCATGTGCGATATCATCACTGAAGCCAAAGTCCCGAGGATCCTCCGCCTGCTGATCGATGATATTGAAGTACTTGGCACCATCGATGCGGATGCCATGCCACCAGTTCAGCTGAATTGGAATAAATTTTGCCGGTAGATCCAGTCCATTCACCACATCCGCACAGCCAGCAAGCATTTTCTCGTCCTGAGAAATGTAGAACGTGGGTCGCCAGGGAGTCTGTTCGAAAATATTATACACACGGTTGAAGGCGAAAGTAATCTCTCCGGCCTCGTGCAGTCGCGTCAGATCCTCTGCCCGGAGGCTGGGGCCATTGCCGATTAGAAAGCATCGCTGCCCCGTATATATGTCTTTGTATGCTGCAAGAAGCTTGCCTGCTGCCGTCTTTGTATAGTTTTTCAGTTTCCAGGGCTGGATAAAGCGAGCTTGGATGCTAGCACCAGTTCTTTGAATTATATTCATTCTTTTTCACCTTCACAGAGCACATTGGCAATCCTCTTACAGGCAAATCCGTCACCATACGGATTACTGGCGTTACTCATTTTTGCATATTCATATGGGTTCTCCAAAAGCCGCTTGAAGTTCCGGTAAATCACTTCTTCATCCGTGCCCACAAGCTTCAAAGTCCCGGCAGCGATGCCCTCTGGCCGTTCGGTGGTGTCCCGCATGACAAGAACGGGCTTGCCCAGTGAAGGAGCTTCCTCCTGAATGCCGCCGGAGTCCGTCAGGATCATGTAGCTGCGGGCCATGAAGTTGTGAAAATCCAACACATCTAGAGGCTCGATGATGTGAATCCGATCATCACCGCCCAGAATCTCGTTGGCTGTCTGACGCACGACGGGATTCATGTGAATGGGATAAATAGCTTTTACATTTGGGTGTTCATCCATCACCCGGCGGATGGCCCGGAACATATTCTTCATAGGCTCACCCAGATTTTCCCGGCGATGGGCGGTAATCAGGATCAGACGGCTGCCCTTGGCCCAATCCAATTCTGGATGCGAATAATCTTCCCGGACAGTGGTCTTCAAAGCGTCGATAGCGGTATTGCCAGTGACATAAATGGTTTCCAGCTTTTTGCCTTCCTTCAGCAGATTTTGCTTGGAAAGCTCCGTTGGGGCAAAATTGTACTGGCTGATGATGCTGACTGCTTGCCGGTTAAATTCCTCCGGGTAGGGGGAGTAGATGTTGTAAGTCCGCAGTCCAGCCTCCACATGACCCACAGGAATCTGCAAATAGAAGCAGGCCAGCGCGGTCACAAAAGTGGTAGAGGTGTCCCCATGAACCAGCACGACATCAGGCTTGACCTCGTCCAGAACAGCCTTGATCCGGTTCAGAATGTTCGTGGTGATGTCAAACAGCGTCTGCTTGTCCTTCATAATGGACAGATCATAGTTCGGCACCACATGAAATGCCTCCAGCACTTGATCTAGCATCTGCCGGTGCTGGCCGGTCACGCAGACGATGGTTTCAATATTATCCCTAGTTTTCAGCTCGTTGACCAGGGGACACATTTTGATGGCTTCAGGCCTTGTGCCAAAGACCAGCATGATTCTCTTCATTTAAAACAAACTACACAAGATCACTGCAGTGATTGTAGTGTTCTCCTTATTTTATTTGATACACGGTAGCGCACAAAATATATTGTCTTGTACAAAAAATATTTAGCAATGTATGGATTCTCCTTGTCACCTGAGTTTTTTCGGCAGTTGTATAAACCACGATAATAGTAGTATTGAGACTCCCAATCAAGGTTTCCAAAACCTGGACGGTTCTTCAGCAACATTTTTTCCAATGTTTTGTTGAACATATCTTTTCTCATTGTACTAGTCAGTGCACTGTCATGCCAACGGTAGGCATATAGCTTTTCTCCAAGGCAAACGGGCTCAAACTGTATACATATTCTCTGCCAATAATCAATATCCTCAACTAAAGTCATCTCAGGGTCATATTCTCCCACTACTTCATAGACTTTGCGAGAATAAAGGAAACATGCGCCTACCGGATTACTCCCTACAATTAACTTCCGCGCACGATCACTAACCATAATACATTCTACAACACGGCCTAAGTCATCAATCACATCACAGGATGCAAAAACAAATTCTGCATTCTGCCGCACAAGGGTTGTGTACATTTTTTCTAGGGCTGTTGGATAGTAGTAATTGTCATCAGATGTCCACGTTAAATAATCCCCTGTTGCCAGAGAAAAGCCTCTATTCAATGTTTTTGGCAAACGCATATTCTGCGGATTTTTATAATATTTGATCCGATTATCTTTCTCAGCATACTCTCGTGCAATAGCGGCAGTATTATCAGTTGATCCATCATCCACAATCAACAATTCCCAATTTGCATAAGTCTGATTAATCACACTGTCAATGCTCTGCTTCATGTACTTCTCTCCGTTATAAATTGGAAGAACGATGCTAATCAAATCATCCATACTCATTCCCTTTCTTAAATTCATGTCCCAACTCCCAGAAAATTACGCAATCTGCAAGTACCTTCGAAAGAAATACACGCAAGGGTGTGCCAAATCCGTTGTTTGAACGCGCATTCTATAGGGCCCTTATTTTGGTTCCATAGGTCCAAAATAAGCTTTCGCGCTGTGCGCAAGTCTTTCTGAGGGAGATAACATAAGCTCATCTGCATGGCGTACATACATGAAAAGATCAAATCTACCCGAGCTAAATTTTCCAGGACAGGAAAGTTTTCTTTCAGGTATTCCAGTCGCTGCCGCTTAGCTGGTAGGATGTCCAACCGTCTTAAGGAATAGCTCTCTCCCATAATACTTCCACTTCTCTGGCAGTAGTAGTAACAGGGTGTATCAAATACAGATACTTGCTTTGCACTGCCAACCGCTTTGTACGTCCAAAATACATCTTCATGATATTTTCCCACAGGGAATGGAATATCCCGAATCAGTTCTGTCCTGTACAGCTTGTTCCACACTGGCTGCTTAAGCCAGGACTCCTCAATAACCGCAATCATTGCAGCTTCAGTAGACAGCACACATTTACCCGAGGGTGTCAGCATTCGGGAGGGGGTTCCATCCTCAAATACCATCTCCACACCGCAGGCGGCGATATCACTGCCATCTTCCATCAACCGCTCCATCAATAGCAGATACATATCAGAACGGATAAAATCATCGCTATCCACAAAGCCGATTAGTGTACCGGTTGCAATATCCAAGCCAGCATTTCTGGCGTCGGACAGGCCTCCGTTTTTCTTGTGGATAACTTTAATACGACGATCTTTTTCAGCCCACGCATCACACATGGCACCGCAGCTATCGGGAGATCCATCATCTACCAAGATAATCTCCAGATTCCGGTAAGTCTGATTCACAATAGACTCCACGCATCGGTCCAGATAGGGGTCAACCTTAAAAACAGGAACGATCACACTGATTAGCTCCACCGGAATCACCTCATTCTCTAATCCAAATCGTATTTTCTATCATTACCTGTAGCTCTAGCGTGGATATGATGCACCCAACCATAACTAGCAGGCCAAATTGCTGTCCATAGGGCCATTATCTTCAATTTCGTGCTAATCTGCGCCCGGAGAAGTCCACCCATCCGGCTACGCAGCTCCTTTCTCGCCTCCCTACGGTTGGGAAGAATCAGTTCTGACTGTTCATCAACCGGCATAGTCGCCAGCGTGATGAGCTGCCGGGTCAGTCGGGCCAGTACCACACACTGCAACTCCGGAGACACATCTTCCAAAATCACTTTGGTTACCTGTATAGGATCCAGCAATTTGTGCTCATTAAGCCGGGATGTGGCAGCTGAGCCTTTGCGTAAAACGTAATGATAGGGACAAAAATCTTCGTAAACCGCACGCTGTGCCGCTTTGAACAGATAATAGTTCATCAACACATCCTCATTGATTTTAATTGAAAGATCCATTTTTGCCTGCAACTCTACAAACAAGGTCTTGCGAAACAGCTTGTTCCAAAGGGAAGGTTCTACGAAAGCACCTTCTAGCAGATCACGCAGACTTTCGGCATGAGTCTGTTCCACTAGCCGTCCGGTGTTGTAGTAGTAATCCACCCGGCCATTGGGAAAAACCATCTGATAGCCGCAATGTGAAATGTCCGCGTCGTATTCCAGCGCATTTTTTATCAGACGCTGGTACATCTCAGGAGCGATCAGATCATCCCCATCCACGAAGCCAATCCAGTCGCCAGTGGCTTCTTCAACACCACGAAGACGGGCGGAGGTAACGCCCCCGTTTTCCTTATGAATGGCCCGGATATTTGGAAATCTGGCCGCATAATCGTCAATTACTGCCGCAGTTCCATCGCCAGAGCCGTCGTCGACCACAATAATCTCCAGCTTCTCATAGGTTTGTGCAAGAACATTGTCCAGTGTCGCGGGAAGTTCCCTTTCGATGTTGTAGGCAGGGATTATGATTGAAATCTTTTCGTTCATCAGTCAATGTACCCAATCTTTCCGGCTAGCTCCTGTTTCTGATGCATCCGCTTTTCCATGGATACACTACATCGAAGGGTGTAGTCCGCCCCATAGCAGGGAGCTGTTTCCATACGACTACGTTCTCTGGAAAGGTAGTCCTCCAACGAGCAAATCACCCGGGCGGGGCTACCCACCGCTACAGAATTTTCGGGAATATCGTGTGTCACGGTGCTGTTCGCACCGATTATCACATTGCTACCGATACGCACGCCGGGCAGCACTACGCTTTCCGCTCCGAGAAACACATTGTCCCCAATGGTTACCCGACCAATTTTGGTATAATTTAGAAAGGGCTTTGTGCTGGCATCGTGGCACAGAATATGTACCCGAGGTGCCATAGTCACGTTATCACCAATTTCGATAAGCCAACAGTGACTTGGGTCCAAAATCACACCGTTCAGGCGCTTGAAATTCCTGCCCACCTGCATACCCATGGTCATCAGCTTTTCGGTTGTATATTCGCCCCGAAAACGATAAACGAACTCTTTAATGATATTCACTATAACACCCCCACAACTCCAGCAGCATCTTTTCTGCTGCTCTTACTGTATTTTGGGTGCTGAACATTTTTCCGCGTTCAGCAGCTTTTCCTTTATAATGGGCAAGCATTTCAGCCTCACCTAGTAAGTTCTTGATGCCCTGATACAGTGTTTTCTCGCTATTTTCCACTACAACGCCCCATTCATTGTCCTCACCCAGCATTTCTTTCATACCGGATACTTCCACAGTGCAGACAGGAATGCCGACGATCAACGCCTCTGTGGCTGCGGTAGAAAAGCCCTCAGCGAAGCTGGCGCAGACAAACAGATCGCATTTGCTTACATATTTATAAGGATTGGTCTGGTAGCCAAGCAGAGTAACCGTGTCTTGCAGTTTGTTCTGACGTATGTATTCTTCCATCTCCTGCTGCAAAGGACCGATACCCAGAATATAGAGATGCACCGGGTACTGCTCATCCCGCAGACACCGGATGATTTTCAGCAGACGCATATAGCCTTTGGACTGCTTCAGCGTCCCGACCGCAATCAGCCGGATTTTTCCATCGTCCGCCAGCTCCGGCGCTGCTTCGTTGGCTCCGGCCAAAATCTTATCAGACTCCACAGTGTTATACAGCACCCGGCAGGGCTTACGGAAGTCCAGGAGCTGGCAGAAGTCATCATGGACGTATTGGGAGACACAAACCGTCTGGTCGAACTTACTATAACACGCACGGGCTTCCTTTTTGCTGCGGAAAGAACCGGCCAGCTTGTCCATCGTGTGTTGTTCCACATGAATCCAGGAGACCAGTTTGGTGCCTGGATTCTGACATCCGCTGATCACGCGGGCGGAAGGACCCTCCAGATAGGAAACCTCGATATCATAGTGCTCCTTCACACATAGCTTATGGAGTTGCCTAGGAGTTAGTAGCTTCATGAGTTTGCTATTTCCAGGTACCTCTTTTGGAAATACCGAATGAAAGTGGATGTCAGGAGCCAGAAACTGCTCATTGACGCCGCCGCCGAACAGCACCGTCACGGAAATATCAAATTTTGACCGGTCCATATTGTTGACCAGATTCACCAGTACCTTCTCGGCACCGCCCTGGCCGAGGTCGTGGATCAGAAACAAAACCTTCAACATCAGTTTGAAGCTCCTCGTTGTATTTTACGAATGAAGTGGCGCAATCTCGCTGGTACTAGGCCGTTAATCATGGGCATGCATGCTTTCGCGTAGCTTTTGGGCCCCAGATGCAACATCCGGCAGCCCTGCAGTCGGACATAAACGGAATTGACACGATAAATGTATTTGCGTCGGTTCAGGGCATTCTGGTCGTTACGCATCCGATATAACGGTTCCTGAATGTTATGGCAGCGATATCCGGCAGCATACAGCTTGATCCAGAGATTCACGTCCTCTACACGGAGCATTCGTTGATCCACGGTATATCCGCCGACAGCATCTATACATTCCTTACGCAGCATCACAGCCGCATGGCTGATTGGCGTGCCGCTTACAACGTCCTCAGGGGTTGGATATTCCGGCACTGTAGTCTGTCCCCACTCACCATTTTCATCAAAAAGCTTCATCGGGCAGCTTGCAATTTGAAATTCAGGATGATGCTCCAGAAGGTTAAATTGCTTTTCAAACCGCTCCGGTATACAGTCATCGTCGCCATCCATTCGGGCGATATAGTCACCCGTGGCAGCCGCCAAGCAGTTATTCAACGTTTGGTTCAACCCCAAGTTCTGCATATTGCGTAACAACATAATGCGGTTATCCTTTGCAGCAAGATCTTGTGCAACTGCATATGTATTGTCAGACGAGCCATCATCACAGAGAATCAATTCCCAGTTAGAGTATGTCTGGTTTTGTATGGACAAGACCGCTTGTTCCAGCGTGTCTGCACAATTGTAGATACCCATTAGAACTGAGATTTTGCCACTCATTCTTGTAGATTCAGCTCCTCGTAATTATGCTCAAAATCAATAATAATTGGATGGTGTCGCCATGTACGTTCCTCGACCGGAGGCAGTTGCATATAGTTGCCAAATTTTCTATGCAAATGGTCATCCCAACCCGCAAAGCACATAAATTCCCCATCTTCAAAGGGTAAATCAACATACGCATCCAGCATATTCGGAGCAAAGGTTTTACGTAAAGATGCCATCGTTTCGATAGCAACAATCTCAAGCTTGTGCTGATTGTTATATCGAGTGATCCTTTTCAAAGCATTCCGTCGAGACCTTTCTCTACAGCACTTGGGAGTACAAGCAAGGATTATGGAAGATCCTATACGCACGACCGCACTGGCCTTAGGTGGAGCAAATTCTCTGGTTAGTAACTGATATTTCATACAATGCCACTTGAACATCATACGCTTTAGCTTGCCATTCGGAATACGGTCAAGAGGAAAAATATCCAGAAAAATCCCGGTATGATACTTCCCAGCTTCTCGTTCCTCCTGCAGAAAAGTAGTATGATCTTTGCGAATTTTGGAAAAAGATTGCCAGTAACCAGGAGAGTTTTCCTTATTCTGAAGAATATATCCTCCTGGGGGAGACTGGTTCCACAGTGCAATGAAACGATCATATTCAAATCTGGACATGCATACATCCAAATCATCATCCCAAGGAATGAACGCATGGTGACGAATTGCGCCTAAAAGAGAACCTGCATACAAGGAGTATTTCAAGTTGTGTTCCCGGCAAAAGTTGTCAAAAAATTTCAGAATTTCCAGTTGAATTAGTTGGAGCTGACGCAATTTCTCTTCCATTATTTCTTTTCCCTTAATTCCTGTTTGATCTGGGTCGTAGAAATCTCCGGGGTACGGGGCAGATAAACAACTTCACAATAATCTCTCAAGAAGTCAAATTTTCCCTCCCAATCATTTCCTATGACAAAAGTGTCCACTCTGAATTCCTGAACATCAGAAATTTTCTGCGCCCAATTTTCCTCAGGGATTACCAGATCAACATAACGGATGGCTTCTAACAGCTTCTTGCGTTGCTCATAGGTAAAGAAGCACTTTTTCTGCTTTTCGTTCCAATTGAATTCATCGGTAGAAAGAGCAACAATCAGATAGTCTCCTAGTTCTTTTGCTCGGCGGAGGAGATTGATATGACCATAGTGAAGTAGGTCAAATGTACCGTATGTAATGACTTTTTTCATATATTTCCTCTTCTGTTTTAATTTATCATTTAGTTAAATAAAGTTTGAATAAACTGCCAGAGAGTTATTGCGGAATAGCTACTACCAAAATCTTTGGATATAGCGAATTCGTAATAGAAATACCCAAAATAAAGTACTCCTGCTGCCACAGTCACTAGTTGTGCCGATTGCTTGGTAAAAAGCTTTTTTACCATCCAGGGCAAGGCAATTGCGGTTGCGATTTCAAAGTATGCAGCCATGCGGGCATAGAGATTTGCGCCCTGTACCAGCCCGATAGTCAGAATGAATGCGCTGACTATGCTCATATTGACAAACAGATTTTCGATTCTGCTTGAGTCGCGAAATAAGCGCTGCCGGAATATCAGTGCTAAAATTGCGGGCACCCAATACACTAACACTCGAAGTATGTTGATCTGATGCTCATCAAAAACCTCAACTTCCGCAACCATTGCACCCAGAGATTGGGCATATTCCATAAAGGCGCCAAGTGTTGAATCGTAGGTTGCCATAGCAAACAGAGTAATTCCGAGGCCTACCCAAGTTACCTTTCCCCATGGTTTTTCGAATAAAAGAGGAACAATGGCGAACATAAACGCATGGGTATGAAACATAATTGCAACAAACACCAGCAAGTAGAACTTCACATATTTCTTATCGATTGCATAGGGGAGCGCCATAAGCAGGAAAAACATAGCAGCGCACTGCTTCATCGCTGCAACGTATGTAATGTAGGTTCCTACAGAAAAGAAAATCAACAAGCTAAACGCAGGATTGATGGAATATCTTTTGCATAGTTTTACTACTGCAAAGCTGCTCAAAAATGCGGGAAGAAAGAAATAGATATGGTAATTGTCAGTGATACTGCGCATGAAGCTTCGATACAGCATTGACCAAGGGTTACCCGTCCAGTCTGTAAATGTGCCGTTTGCAACACCTTCTGCCACACTTTGTACATTTGTAAATGCAGAAATATAGTTTAAAGTATCATTATAGCTTGTCCTCAAAAACGAGAAGCACGTCATCCACGCAATGACGACGATCATGAAAATATCCGCCCGGCGCAGCATGAAATGGCGCTTGCCAGTCTGAGGACCGTCAAGCTGAGTTTCAACGGGGTAGTATGTCTGGGACAGGTACATCAGGAACACGCAGCCCCAATATAGTAAAACGAGTTGCTTCACGATAAAACTCCTCTCAAATGTTCAATGTCGCGCAAAGGCACACTACGCCTTTTAAACTTAACCATTATAGTATATTTTACTGAAATTGTAAACTGTGATTCTCTGAATTACGACAGATAATAGTGAAAAAGGGGCCCTGTTCGAAAGTCAGGGCCCCTGCTGGTGCTATTCGGTGAAGATCAGCTCATGGAGCACGATTTCCTTCGCTCTGGCGTGGATATTGTTCATCTGCTGCGCCCAGGCCAGCGGGTCGCTGGCCTTCAGCTCCTCGGTGACGCCCTCGGCGGTTTTCATCTGGTCGATGATGGTTTCCAGGCGCTGCTGGGCCTGCTCGTTCAGGTCGGCTAGGTGCGTCCAGAGGGTCCCGCGCAGAACCATATTGGAATATAAAACCGGGTGGTATTCCTTCAGGTAATCCCGCCGCATCCGGCCCCAGGTCCCAATGGGACGAGGCTCCTCCGGCAGCGTCCAATCGGGGATGAAATAGTCTCCCACAGGGATATAACGGGTCTTGTAAATCTGCATTTTTTACTTCCTCCAAACTCAGAAAATCCAGTCATATCAGGGCTTTCCGGGATCGTTTGTGGTAAAAAATGTGGTAAAATCGAGGTTCCTATGCCTGAAAACCCTTGAACCACAGGGGTTTTCGGGTTTTGGCTCATCTTCTGCCGTGACAAGAAAACCATAAGGCTTTGCGTCATTGTAGCTGATCCGCAAACCGCTGAAGAGAGTCATCCATATCACAATTGCGAGAGTGCAAATATCCATTCAGCTTCACACAAAGTGCCAGTCGGAATGTGCATAAGAGCCGGCGGGATAATAGGCTGGAAAAGTATCGCTAAGATACATGTTCCGACATATAGCAAAGCGAGTTGCTTCACGTTGCAAGTCCACTCGGATGCTCCATGTCGCGCAAGAGTACGGTCTCCTCCTGGCTCAGTTATTATAGTACATTTTACCGGGTTTGTAAACCAATATTGTTTGCAAAAGGGTGGAAAATAGTGAAAAAATGGCCCCTGCATGGAAATCAGGGGCCGATGCTGGTGCTATTTGGTGAAGAAGCTCATGGAGCACGATTTCCTTTCCGCTTGTGTGGAGATGGTTCATTTGGCGCACCCGGGCTGGTTGGCCTTGGGCTTTGAATTTCTCAGCGACGCCCTTGGCGGATTTTAGTTGGGTGGTGATGGTTTCCAGTTGCACTGGCCTGCTCATTCAGGTCGGCGTTTCATCGGGGATGAAATAGTCCCATGTAGGAATATAGCGGGTCTTGTGCCCATGCAGCTTCGGATGGTGACGTTTCCCCCAAGTAGAGCGTTTACGTGCCTGCTGAGAGATAACCTTCTTGGATCAGCAATTCCAGTACCAAGGCCTCACGTTCCAGCATGATTGGATCTTTCGGACCATGGTCTTTATTACGATTCGTTGTGATTGCCAACATGGGGGCCACAAATTCAAGCGTAAAGCGCTCTTCCACCTCGTAATCATCCAACCGCTGCGGCAGAATGCCAGGATCCACTTCACAAAGGTAATAATAGTTATCCTGAATAAAAACGGCCTCTTTTTCACCCTTTTGGATGCGATGAACCAGTCCGTATTCTGCTATGGTATCGGGAATGACGCACATTCCCGACTCCTCCAAGACTTCACGAATGAGCGCCTGATGCCTGCTTTCTCCTGCTTCGACGCCTCCACCGGGGAATTTATAATAGTCATACTTCTGACTGTGTACCATGCCGACCTTCCCGGCGCGAATGATGATCCCGCGCACAGAGGGCCGCACAAAGGCTTTCCCGTTTGGATCATAATCCCTGGTATCCAGCTGAAACAGCAATCTCATTGCTGGCCTCCTGCAGTTTCCGGGAAGGCTCCCAAACATGCTCCGTCATTCCCACTCAAGTCTTGGACTTTGATTTAGGGTTATAAAATGCACTCTCGATACGCATTTTGTCCAAATAATCCACGCATTTCGGGCTGTACATAGGTTCCTTACGAATTTTGTAGCCGTTTTGTAGCCAGCTATTTTATACGTACTAACCGTTCGCAACGACTTGTTTTGAATGATTTGCGACAGGTTTTGATATGATTCCCGCCAATAATCACCCGGAAATTGACCGCCTGATTCACCTCAAAA